>Ga0302241_1000429_pt1 | contig 39080 bp, 33 predicted proteins | sample AAG_UR_Arg_MG_FD_193532 | JGI IMG/M metagenome (GOLD analysis project Ga0302241, IMG submission 193532) | Enriched activated sludge microbial communities from anaerobic digester in WTTP, New Holstein, Wisconsin, United States - AAG_UR_Arg | ecosystem: Engineered > Bioreactor > Anaerobic >... | reverse complement strand
CCCGCTTGAATACAGGCAATATCTATCAAACATTGCAGCATAAAAAATACCGCCAACCATAAAAGGGTTAGCGGCATCAAATGCTTTTGTTTTTTGTACTGTCTACTTGACGGGGGGCACTTCACTGTGCAAATGGTCGTAATTTTTTGCAAGTTAATTAGCATATTTATAGCACGATTATAACATGTAGTGCTATGGGATGAAAAATGGGATAGCACGATGTGCTAAAACTGAACCAACACCACTTCCCGCGGATTAAACAGCCTCGGAAACGGGACCTTGTTCCCCAGCCCCCGGCTGATCACCTGAGCCGTGTCCCCGGTGACGTGAACACCTTCCGCCAGCTTCGGGAAGAAGCCCTGGTGCGGCGCCAGGAGAGGCCCAATTAAAGGCAGACGCACCTGCCCGCCGTGGGCATGGCCGCTGACGACCAGGTCGAAGCCCGCCGCTGCATAGTCCTGCGCATATTCCGGCCGGTGGCTGAGGAGAATCTGATAGCTGCCCGCGTTTCGCAGCCGGTTCATAGCCAGGATGTAGCTCCGCTCAGAGGCAAATCCAATCCGGTCGTCCAGGCCGCTTAGGGTCACCGTCTCGCCTCCGGGCTCAAGGGTCAGTACCGCGCTTTCATTTCTCAGAACCGTGATCCCGAGGTCCTCGAGCCAGCCCAGCGCCCGTCCCCGCTCAATGTTCGCAATTTCATGATTTCCATAGCTGTAATAAGTCGGCGCAATGTCAGGCAAAACCTCCATGAGCGCCCGCGCCTCAAGCCAATAGGCCTCACGGCTGTCCACCATGTCCCCAGCCAGCAGAATGGCCACGGGATCAGCTTCCCGCAGACCCTCCAGCAGCAGCGCCGCGTTTTCCTCAGTGATGTGCCCGTGCAGATCGCTGAGCACCGCTATGGTCCTGCCTTTCAAAGCCTCAGGGACGTTTGCCGATGGTACCGTAACCCGCTCAAACACCAGCTGCTCACCCTGATAAACGCCAATCCCCACTGCACTGGCCAGACCGACCAGAAGCAGAATAATCAGCGCCAGCCGCCAACCGCTTTTATATTTTATGATATATGCATGCATGATCATTCACCGCCTGCACCCATTGTACGTCTTTTTAAGGAAATAATAGTCAAGAAAACATGACAATTCCTTTATATTTAGAAAAACACGAACATTAAAAATGATATTTTAATAAAATTTCGCAAAACGTCCGAAATAATCCCTTGATCTTGTTGACATTGTCCCAAAATTTTGTTACCTTAGAGAAAATCATTTAACTTAATGCGGACACTCATATATCGGCGGTAATATGGACTGCCAGTTTCTACGGGAAAACCTTAAATTTTCCTGCTATGAGTGAAATCTGAAGGCGGCTTTCGTCTTTGAAAGTCATGTCATTCATCTCGATTTCACTCAGGGAAATCGGGATTTTTTGTTGTCTTCAGTACCAGCGACTATTTCGTTGTTTACTTACTCTTCATTCTATTCACGGCAGGCGGGTCTTGGTCGGCCCGCTTTGCCACCCCCCCCTCAACTGCAGAACTTTTCTTCAAATAGTCAAGTTTCCTGAACCAAATGGAACTACTGCGACTTTCCGTCCATCCATCACTCCTGGGGATCGCCGACCATCGGCAAAAAAAGCTCCAGGCAAATTAGCGAAAGGGGACCCACTTAAGCATGTCCACGTTTACTATTAAAGAAGGTTTGACCTATGATGACGTCCTGCTGATGCCACAGCGCTCAGAGGTACTCCCAAGCGACGTCTCCGTCAAGACACGACTCACCAACAAGATCACGCTCAACATCCCCATCATGAGCGCCGGCATGGATACTGTCACGGAAGCCAACATGGCCATTGCCATAGCCCGGGAAGGCGGCATTGGCATCATCCACAAGAACATGACCATTGAGCAGCAGGCCCTGGAGGTCGACAAGGTCAAGCGCAGCGAGCACGGCGTCATTGTCGATCCTTTTTACCTCTCGAAGGAGCACCACGTCAGCGACGCCCTCATGCTCATGGAGCGCTACAGGATTTCTGGTGTGCCTATAGTCGACGAAGCCCACAAGCTCGTCGGGATCATCACCAACCGGGACATACGCTTTGAAACCGACAATTCCAAGCCTATCGACGAGGTCATGACCAAGGAAAACCTCATCACCGCAAGAGAAGGCATCTCCATGGTGGAAGCGGAGAAGATCCTGCGCAAGTGGAAGATCGAAAAGCTGCCGCTGACGGACGAAGAGGGCCACCTGAAGGGCCTCATCACCATCAAGGACATCCAGAAGGTCGTCATCTTCCCGAACCGCGCTACGGACGACAAGGCAAGACTCCTTTGCGGCGCGGCCATAGGCCTGGGCAGCGACATGATGGACCGTGCGGCAGCCATGCTGAAGGCGGGCGTCGACGTCCTGACTCTGGACTCCGCACACGGCCACAGCAAAAACGTCATTGACGCCGTAGCCAAGCTCCGCGCTGCGTTCCCTGAGGCGCAGATCATTGCCGGCAACGTCGCGACGGCAGAAGCCACACTTGACCTGATCAACGCAGGCGCTGACGCCATCAAGGTCGGCATAGGCCCTGGCTCCATCTGCACCACCCGCGTCGTCGCAGGCATAGGCGTGCCGCAATTCACCGCCGTCATGGACTGCGCAGAGGTGGCCCGCCGCTACGATATCCCTATTATTGCCGATGGTGGCATCAAGTACTCCGGTGACATTGTCAAAGCCATCGCGGCCGGCGCGGACACCGTCATGCTGGGCTCGCTCTTCGCAGGCACAGAGGAAAGCCCGGGCGAAATTGTCATGTACCAGGGCAGAAGCTACAAGACTTATCGCGGCATGGGCTCCGAAGGCGCCATGAACGCGGGCAGCAAGGACCGCTACTTCCAGACGGATTCGAAGAAATTCGTGCCGGAAGGCGTGGAAGGCCGCGTCCCTTACCGCGGTGTCCTGAAGGATATGATCTACCAGCTCGTCGGCGGCCTCAAGTCCGGCATGGGCTACTGCGGAACAAAAGATCTTGTGACCCTTCAGAAGGAAGCCAAGTTCATCCGCATCACGAACGCCGGCCTCATTGAGAGCCATCCGCACGACATTCAGATCACAAAGGAATCGTCCAACTATACGCCGAGCAGGCATGAATAGTGCCTTGTAAATGCTAAAACTATAACAACATACAGCGATAAAATTTCGAAAGACAAGGCGGAGGAATGAGCAATACCAAGCGGTACTTGCGATTGACGACAACGCGGTATTTCGGAATTTTAGCCTGTAAGAGGTCTGGTTTTAGCGTTTACATGGCACCGGTTTTGGCGATTGAAAACCATCGGCGGCCTATGTACAAGGTCGCCGAATTTATCTACACTGTAAGTGATAATGATAAAATTCCAAGTGGAGGAATCTGTACATGATGCAAGTCGAAAACGAAAAGATCGTCATTATAGACTTTGGCGGTCAATACAACCAGCTGATTGCGCGCCGCGTTCGTGAAGCGGGCGTCTACAGCGAGGTCGTCTCCTACAAGACCCCTCTCAGCACCATCAAGGAAAAAAATCCGAGCGGCATCATCTTTACCGGCGGCCCGAACTCCGTCTACTTAGATGGCGCGCCAACTGTGGATCCCGCCATCTTTGATCTGGGTGTCCCGGTTCTGGGCATCTGCTACGGCATGCAGCTCATGGCCCACCTTCTTGGCGGCAAGGTCAGAAAGGCAGATCAGCGGGAATACGGCAAAATCAGCCTGAATATGGCCGATGAAAGCGCCCTGTTCGCAGGCGTCGAGTCTGGCTCCACCTGCTGGATGAGCCACTTTGACTACGTAGAGCAAGCGCCGGCGGACTTCACTATCACGGCGACCACCGACAACTGTCCGGTAGGTGCTATGGAATCCGTGGAGAAAAAGCTCTACGCCGTCCAGTTCCACGCCGAAGTTGAGCACACCCCGTTTGGCCGCACTCTGATACAGAACTTCCTCTATGAGATTTGCGGCTGCGAGGGCCGCTGGAATATGGGCTCCTTCGCGGAAGAAAAGATTGCGCAGATTAAGCAGATCGCCGGCAATGACAAGGTCCTTTGCGGCCTCTCAGGCGGCGTTGATTCCTCCGTTGCCGCTCTCATGGTCCACAAAGCCATTGGCAACAACCTGACCTGCATCTTTGTCGATCATGGCCTCCTCAGAAAGAATGAAGGCGATGAAGTCGAGAAGGTCTTTATGGAAGACTTCCATATGAACTTTATCCGTGTCAACGCTCAAGAGCGCTTCTTGGGCAAGCTTGCCGGCGTGTCCGACCCTGAGACCAAGCGCAAGATCATAGGCGAAGAATTCATCCGCGTCTTCGAAGAAGAGGCCAACAAGCTTCAAGGCATCAAGTGGCTCGTACAGGGCACCGTTTACCCTGACGTTATTGAAAGTGGCACCGACACTGCCCAGGTCATTAAGAGCCACCACAATGTTGGCGGCCTTCCAGAAGATATGGATTTCGAGCTTATTGAGCCCCTCCGCGACCTCTTTAAAGATGAAGTCCGTAAAGTGGGCTTAGAGATTGGCCTGGATGAGAATATAGTCTGGCGCCAGCCGTTCCCGGGTCCCGGCCTGGCCATCCGCGTCATGGGCGAGCTTTCTGAAGAGAAGCTAACCATAGTCCGTGAATCCGATGCGATTCTGCGCGAAGAAATCAAAAAAGCTGGCATTCACCGCGATGTCTGGCAGTACTTTACCGTCCTCCCGAATGTCAAATCCGTGGGTGTTATGGGCGATGAAAGAACTTACAGTCATTTGGTAGGCATTCGTGCGGTGACGTCCATTGATGGCATGACCTCCGATTGGGCGAGAATTCCTTATGAAGTGCTGGATAAGATTAGCTCCAGGATCGTCAATGAAGTCGATCACGTGAATAGGATAGTGTATGATATCACCTCGAAGCCACCTAGTACGATAGAGTGGGAGTGACCCGCAGGGCGCCGAATGGCGCCCTGCTTTTTTATGCCCATAGGGCATAAAAAACACCAGGCTGAAGGCCTGGTGGGGTCACTCACGAAGGATGCCGCTGAGCGGAATTTACTTGATTTGGGGTAGTGAAGGGTGAATAATTGAATGAGATGTTGGTGAACAAACTTGTGAGCGAAGCAGCATCCGAGGGATTGTAGCTCCTATGATAGTGTAAATTGGTCGAAATGAAGTGTGAGTTTTCTAATGGACTTGAGTCATACTCCCTATAAATGAGAATCACACTGTGAGACTCTGTGCAATGGCGAACTTTTTAAAAACAAACATATCATTTTGTCCGATTGTACCAGGTATGGGTCTCTGGCAGGCAGTTAAGAAAGGTTCAAACTATTTCATTGCTGGTCTTGGTGGGGGGGTGAAATTGGGCTTTGGGCCTTTTGGGGGAGGGTTTTTGCCTCCTTTTATTACTGGTATACTCTTAGAAGTCGATCTTTCACTAGATATGACGCTAGGCATTTGATGCTACCCCCGTTTCTTTTAAAGGATCTTTTAAATAATTATGAATTTCAAGATCTATTTCGTTGTGTTCTCTTGATAAATACAATTTTTCAAGAGTGTAGATTAGTTCTGATTCAGCTGTATAAACGGAAACATTTTGTAACAGTAATTCATGGTATGATTTTTGATCAGAAAAATATTCTATATATCCGAAATATACAAGTCCCGTTTTATAATCTCTAATAGTAACCCATTCATGATAAGTATCATGAAAAATTGCCCAAATATCATCTGCGCCTATTCTCTTTGTAATATTTAATTTGATTGCTATACGGTTAAAGCATCTCTTGTTTTTTAAATAAGAAGCAACATATACAGTTATGATAGTAATAATCATGAGCCAAATCATTGGAATATCCCCAAAGGAATCAAAATTATTCTCGAGATATATTAACGTCTTGCTGAACGAATAGTTATCCAGTCCAAGGGAATTCAAAATTATAGAAGGCATGATTCTTACGATATAATCAAGAATAATATAAGGGATAACTGAAAAAATGAAAATCAATAGTAACGGGTCCCAATCTCTTTTGTTATCAGATATACCGTTAATGTGAGTATAGAGCATATATCCCAAAATCCCTGGTAAACCGATTAGCAATATTTTTATTAATAAAATATCCATTTGATACCTCCCCAAAATATCATCCTCTCTTCCTATATTTTAACATTATATGAACGAAAAATAAAAAAAGCAGCTAATATAATTGACTGCTTAATTTAAATTACTTACCTGATTATTTTCTCGAGTTCAAGATGGCATTGTTTTCTCTGAGCACACATCTAATTTGCCTGATACAACTAGCCTCGTTTTTGAAAGTTATCATTTTTAAGCCTTGCTTTATTTAGGTTCTTGTAAATCAACTTCCAAAACGCCACTGCTGTTACCAACTAAGTTACCTGGTACCGAATTCTGAGATTTGAACTAGACATTCTTTAAAAGCCTTGCAATGTCTAAATCATTTTTAAAATAACTTCATCATTTTCACTGAGGTATGAGTCTCCAATTCATTACCTGAAACTTGCTGTATTTAGAAATATTTAGGTATAATGAAATTGGAAATTGATTTACCTGTTTACAAAGGCTAACGACATTTTCAATTAATTGAAAATAGAGATGTGGATCTATCTAGTTCACAGCAATTTCAATGTGCTCAGAGAATGGGATTAGTAGTTTTCCAAAAGGTTGCAGTAATGGAAGTTTGAAAGCATAAAGTCTCAAGTCTATACTGGCAAAGATTTTTTACCGATTGTCGAAAAACTAAAGCAGATGGATTCCGCATAGTCCTGCGACTATAAAACAACGAATCATTCACAGATCATGATTGACAATTCTCTAACTTTCAATACACTGAAGATATAATCAATAAAACGAAAATATCTTCAGAGAGATGAAAATGCGTTGTGTAGGGGGTGCGTGTTTTGACAACGGATAAAAAAATGTATTATGCGTATAATCCAATGCTGATTTTATCCTATTTAACAAAAAGAAGAGAAGAATCAACGATCCTCACAAAAATTGCTGTTGATATTGGGATTAGTATCGGCAGCGCTCATGGGATCTTAAAATCGTTTGAGGCTGAAGGGATTGTATATTCCGAAAGAGTTGGAAGAAGTGTATTGTACCGGATTAATAAGTATCATCCGATGGTTGCGCCATTTAGGATCATGGATACAGTAATTGAATTGAATCCATTAATAGAGGCACTAAAAAGCAAAAGCAAAAAAATCATTCTGTTTGGAAGCTGCGCTAGTGGTAAAGATATGAGTCGGAGTGATGTTGATTTATTTGTATTAACAGTCACTGATCAAAAGGATGATGTGTCTGACGCGATCAATCACTATGTGATAGACAGAACAATTAATCCAATCATTGTGGATACGTTCGACTTATTAGACATGGAGACTAATGATAAGATTTTCTTAGAGGAAATCATGAAAGGTAAAGTTTTATGGGAGGATCTATGGGTATTGTTGGAGAGTTGATAAAAAAAGGAAAGCTTAAAAGCGCTGTATTCTCTGTGGATATGATCCAAAAAGAATATCAGGTTGGATAAGGTGATTTAGAATCTGCCAAAGCAAGCTTGTCACAAGGAAATTTTAAATGGGCCACGATACAAGCCTATTATGGGATTTTTCGTGGGGTGAGGGCTATTGTCTACAAAGAGGGATTAAGAGAGGAAAGTCATAGTGCAATTAATGCAGGATTAAGAGAGCGATATCTTGATACGGGACGACTATCCATCGAAACCTACAATGCATTTGAACGAGGAATGAATCTTAGAGAAATAGCAGACTATAAAAATACATTCTTTGAAAGCGCTGCACAGAAGTTTGTTGAGTCTGTCGAAAAAGCGATGATGGAAATTGAAGCTCTTTTATAATGTTAAGGGTTTTGAATTACCATTCCGATTATGAGTGCCACTCAATGGGGGTATTAACGAATCTGCGCACGTTGAATTGTAAATCAATTTCTGCAATTTCCGATGCGGTACCTGTCACCACGAGTGAAATTGATGAAGTTGTTTTTGTTGGAATCAAGTTATTGCAAGCTTTTCAAAATTATTTAGCGTAATTGTTCCGAAAACGTGCCAGGTACGAGCCTGATAGATTACTGGATTCGCTCCGGTGGTGCTGCAGATAATTCAGATCCTATAGATACAGTATGAGTAAGTTTTATAGGACATTTATTGAGATAGAGTTAAAGTACGATTATAAAAGAACTTTCAGAAAAACAAAGTCAAAAATTGAAAAGGTAGGTAAAGAAAATGGACAATCAAACGCATAATGCGATAGTAAGTTTTATTTGGGGTATTGCAGACGACTGTCTGCGTGATGTATATGTACGCGGTAAATATCGTGATGTTATTCTGCCGATGACGGTTATACGCCGTTTTGATGCTATGTTAGAAGATACCAAGGCTGAAGTACTCAATATGAAAATGAAGATGGATGATGCGGGGATTGCTAACCAGTGGCCAGCACTTTGCAACGCAGCTGGCCAGTCCTTTTGTAATGCTTCGCCGTTTCTCCTGCGGGATTTGACTAGCCGTGCAAAAAAACAGACGCTTCGAGCAGACTTTGAAGCCTATCTTGACGGATTCTCGCCTAATGTGCAGGAGATTCTTGAAAAGTTTAAATTCCGCAATCAGATCACTACTATGATTGATGCGGATATCCTTGGCGCTGTTATTGAAAAATTTATATCGTCTGACATAAATCTAAGTCCAAAACCGATTTACCGTGATGATACAATGACAGAGATTCGTCTCCCCGCGCTGGATAATCATAGCATGGGTACTGTTTTTGAGGAATTGGTACGGCGTTTTAATGAGGCTAACAACGAGGAGGCTGGTGAACACTGGACACCTCGTGATGTTGTTGAGCTCATGGCAGACCTAGTATTTGTACCTGTTGCAGACATGGTTATGGATGCTACTTATTCTTGTTATGACGGGGCTTGTGGTACAGGCGGTATGTTAACCGTCGCACAGGAGCGTTTACTTACTCTCGCAGCTAGAAGAGGCAAACAGGTATCCATTCATTTATTTGGACAGGAAGTACAGCCGGAAACTTATGCGATTTGCAAAGCTGATATGCTGTTGAAGGGCGAAGGTGATCAAGCAGAACATATATCCTATGGTTCGACACTTTCTGTTGACGGAAATGCCACCCGTCAGTTTGACTTTATGCTTTCCAATCCGCCGTATGGTAAAAGTTGGAAAACCGACGCTGAAAAAATGGGTGGTAAAAAAGATATACTAGATAGTCGATTTAACGCCTACCTTGAAAGTGGAGAACAGCTTGCAATGATTCCACGTTCTAGTGACGGTCAGCTTCTTTTCCTATTGAATAATGTAGCAAAAATGAAGAAAAACACAGTGATGGGCAGTCGTATTGCCGAGGTACATAATGGATCTTCATTGTTCACTGGCGATGCTGGAAGCGGTGAAAGCAATGCGCGTCGATATTTAATTGAAAATGATCTAGTAGAAGCAATTATCGCGTTACCAGAGAACATATTTTACAACACCGGTATTGGTACATTTATTTGGATTCTATCAAATAACAAAGAAGAGCGTCGACGTGGAAAGATTCAGCTAATTGATGCAACAATGAAAAAGTCTCCTTTACGTAAGAATATGGGCAAAAAGAATTGCGAGTTAACTCCTGAGCTTCGTGGAGACATTGTTCGCATATTCCTCTCTATGGAAGAGAGTGATGTTAGTCGCATCCTTGACAATAGAGAGTTTGGTTACTGGTCGATTACCGTAGAAAGACCGTTACGTCTGCGTGTATTTCCTGAGAGGAGCATTTCGGCAGTGGGACTTAAGCCAGCCGAGGAAGAGTTGTACAATAAGGCCGTCGCTAACCTGCCTACAGATATGCCTACTGACGATTGGTCAAAATTTGTCAAAGCAACAGGTCTCAAAGCGACACTTCTTAAAAAAGTGCGTCCATTCATTACACAAAAAGATCCTGAAGCGAAAGCTATTGATGGTGAAGCCGATGTGGATCTTCGTGAAAATGAAATTGTGTCATTCAGCTATGAAGGTGGAGTAGAGGCCTTTGTGAAAAATGAGGTGCGTCCCTATGCTCTGGATGCCTATGTTGATGAAAAGAAAACTCAGATAGGCTATGAGATTAGCTTCACAAAGTATTTCTACAAACCTGTAGATTTGCGTTCTATGCAGGATATTCTGGAGAATCTAAATGAGCTAGAAGCCCAAATCGAAGGCATGATGGCTGAGATTATTGGAGGGCTTAGAAAATGACTAGTGAGTGCTACCCAGAACGCTGGAATCATGGAAGATTAGCAACATTGTTTGTAGAAAATACTAACAAGAACTCCTCGCTTAACTCAGTTGAGGCTTTAAAGTTTTGCTTCGGAGAAATAGCCGCAAAACCTGTTTATGAACTTACAGATGATTTGAAAGAAACATATAGGAAATATACTGTTATTATGCCTGATGACATTATAATTAATGGGCTTAACTTAAATTATGACTTTGTTACACAGAGGGTCGCTCGTGTGAAGACAAACGGCATAATAACATCTGCATATATCTGTTTGCGCCCACGCGAAGGTGTTTTTTCGAAATATTACTCATATTTGTTTAAGGCGATGGATGCAAAAAAAATCTTCAATGGAATGGGGACTGGTATAAGGCTTACTCTTTCATATAACCTTTTTAAAAATATGATTCTTCCAATACCACCGCACGATGAGCAGATCCAGATTGCCAGTTACCTTGATTGGAAGGTATCAGAAATTAACAAGCTGATAGCAGCGAAGAAAAAGCAGATTCAGTTGTTAGAAGAACTGAAACTAAAAAGAGTAGATAGTATTTTTTTGCAGATAGAAGAAAATCGAGAAGGTCCGATCGCGCCAATTGGACGATATATAAAAAGTATTGAGAGCGGTACAAGTGTTAATTCTGAATATGGTAGTGCAGAGGCAGAAGAATATGGTGTGTTGGCAACATCGTGTGTATATGGGAATGTATTCAGGATATCTGAAAACAAAAAGGTTTCTCTTCGAGATTATTCAAGAGTAAAATGTCCGGTTAAAAGCGACGTTGTGATTGTAAGTAGAATGAATACTCCACAACTTGTTGGCGCATGCGGTTATTCTGGAGTCTCACACGGCAATATCTTTCTTCCGGATCGTTTGTGGCAAATTTCATTCGATAAACATGTTCTACCACAATATGCATGGAGGTATTTGTCATCAAGAAAAGTCCAGATGTGGTTTGCTACGATTGCTACTGGATCAAGCAGTACAATGAAAAACATAACCAAGCCACAGCTAAAAGCGGTATTACTACCGTGTCCGAATATTAATGTTCAACAAGATGTTATTGATAAAATAGACTCTATTTCGAGTTATTATCTCGAAGTAGAAACAATAATTGCTGATCAAATTAAGAATCTACTCGAACTGAAAATTCGTCTCATTTCCAATACGGTTACAGGGCAGATTGATGTATGTAATATAGTCATTCCTGACTTTGAATATGTAGAGGAAGTATCAGATGAATCATATGAAGACGGAGAAGAATTTGTAGATGATGAACCGCTTGATAAAGGCGGTGATCATTAATGCTAGATATAAAAGAATGGAAATGGGAGAAAGTTAAGATTAAAGAAATTGTTCAACAAACATTAATCTGCCCATACTGTAACGTAAAGGTCCGTGCTTCCTCGGACACAAGAATATTTGACATTGAAACAGGTGCTATAAAATATCATATATTTAAATGTCCTGAATGTTATATGCCTATAACGATTGGACTTGATGGGAAAATAATACCCGCATCTCAATTTTTACCATTTGAAGACATTCCGTATGTACCACAAAAAATACAAAAAATGTATTACGAGTGTAGAAGATGTTTTTCAAATGAATGTTTATATGCAGTCATAATGGTTGCTCGTACAATGATAATGCATATAGCTGCAGATTTAGGCGCGAAATCAAATCTTAGATTTATCGAGTATGTTAACTATTTAGAGACTGAAGGATATATATCAAGACACAGCCGAACATGGGTAGACAAAATAAGAGAATTAGGAAATCAGTACATTCATGAATTAGATGAGGCAACTAAAGAAGAGGCTGAATTAGCTATTACTTTTATTATGCATTTACTTATAAATGTTTATAAATTACCTGAAATGGCGAAACAGGGGAGGTGTATAAATGGTAACTGATGTAAAAGAACAGGGATTTGAAACATTAATTGTTAATTATCTTGTCACTCATAACGGCTTTGAACGTGGAGAAAACATTGACTTCAACCGTGAATATGCCATTGATGAAGTCCGTTTAATTCGTTTTTTGGAAGAAACTCAAGCTGAGCAAATGGAGTTGCTAGGAATTAGAAAAAGCAAGCAAAAATACATTCAATTTCTCAATAGACTCCAAGGGGAAATAGCCAAGCGAGGTGTTATAGATGTGTTGCGCAATGGTGTAAAGATTTACCCTGCAGACCTCGTTATGTTTTATTTGACACCGACTGAGAATAACAATAATGCAAAACTCATGCATGAAAAAAATATATTCAGCGCTACCAGGCAATTGCAGTATTCTTTGGATGCAACGAGGTTGGCCTTGGATCTGTGCATTTTTATGAACGGTTTACCTGTTATCACCTTTGAACTAAAAAATCAGCTTACTAAGCAAACGGTAGACGATGCAGTTGAACAATACAAGACTGACCGTGATCCAAGAGAACTCTTGTTTCAGTTTAAGCGTTGCATGGTACACTTCGCTGTAGACGACACCCGTGTGAAATTTTGTACTAAGCTTTCTGGTAAAGACAGCTGGTTTCTTCCTTTTGATAAAGGATACAAAGATGGCGCGGGCAATCCTCCCAATCCGTATGGGATAATGACGGATTATTTGTGGAAGGATATCCTAACCAAAAACAAACTTAGTAGTATCATTGAAAATTACGCGCAAATTGTCGAGGAAATAGACCCGGAGACTAAGAAAAAAACTGTAAAGCAGATTTTCCCTCGTTATCATCAGTTGGATTGTGTTGAAAAGTTGCTGATGGATGTTAAAAATAATGGGATGGGTCAGCGTTATCTGATTCAACACAGTGCTGGAAGTGGAAAGTCAAATTCTATTGCATGGCTTGCACACCAGTTGATTGGCCTTGAGAAAAATGGCCATCCGATTATTGATTCCGTTTTGGTAATCACCGACCGTCGTATTCTTGACAAGCAGATTAGGGATACAATCAAACAGTTTATGCAAGTACAAAACACTGTTGCGTGGGCTGAGCATTCTGGTGATTTACGGAAAGCAATCACAGACGGAAAGCGTATAATCGTAACAACTATCGAGAAGTTCCCTTATGTTTTACCTGATATCGGTGCAGAGCATAAGGAAAAACGTTTCGCTCTCATAATTGATGAGGCACACTCTGGTCAAAGTGGACGCAATTCTGCACAGATGAATTTAGCTCTTTCTGGCCTTGCCTCTGATGACGAGATGGACAACGAAGATAAAATCAATGCCATGATGGAAGGCCGTAAGTTGCTTACTAATGCCAGTTATTTCGCGTTTACTGCAACACCAAAAAACAAGACACTGGAGACGTTTGGAGCCATGTTTGAAGATGGTGGCGACACTAAGCATCGTCCATTCCATGTATATACTATGAAACAGGCCATTCAAGAGGGATTCATTCTTGATGTGCTGAAATATTATACACCCATCGACAGCTACTACAAATTGATGAAGACTGTCGAGGACGATCCAATGTTCGATAAGAAACGCGCCCAGAAGAAGTTGCGTTCTTTTGTTGAAAGCAACAGTCATACTATTGCTCATAAGGCGGAAATGATGATTGATCACTTTCATGAACAGGTCATTGCCAAAGGCAAAATCGGCGGGAAGGCTCGTGCAATGGTGGTCACAGCAAGCATTCCTCGCTGTGTTGAATATTATTTTGCCATTAATAAATGTCTTGCCACGCGACATAGCCCATACAAGGCAATCGTGGCATACTCTGGAGAACATATGTATCAAGGGCAGGAGCCAGCACTTACTTCAGCTGCAGTTAACGGATTCCCTGATGCAGCTATTCCAAAAATGCTGAAAACTGACCCGTATCGACTTTTAATTGTTGCAGATATGTTTCAGACGGGTTTTGACGAGCCGTTGCTCCACACCATGTATGTAGACAAGATGCTTAATGACATTAAGGCTGTGCAGACGCTCTCACGCCTCAATCGTGCATACCCCAAAAAACATGACACCTTTGTACTAGATTTTGCAAACAAAGCATCCATCATCGAGGAGTCATTCTCCAGGTATTACCGCACTACTATTCTCTCTGGTGAGACCGATCCAAACAAGTTATATGACTTAATTGCTGTTATGGATAGTTATCAAGTGTACTCCTCAGAACATGTTGAACTACTCGTAAATCTATATTTAGATGGAGCAGATCGTGACAGGCTTGACCCGATTCTAGATGCGTGCACAGCAGTCTACAATGAATTGGAAACTGATGATCAGATAAAATTCAAAAGTGCAGCAAAGTCCTTTGTGCGTACTTATGGGTTCCTCGGAGCGATTCTCCCTTATGGTAACGCTGACTGGGAGCGCTTGTCTATCTTTCTGAACCTACTCATTCCGAAGCTTCCGTCACCACGAGAAGATGATCTATCACAAGGCATCTTGCAAGCTATCGACTTGGATAGTTATCGTCTAGAAGCGCAGGAAGCTATGTCTATCAAACTTGAAGATGAGGATGCTGAAGTGCCTCCGGTTCCTGCCGGTAAGATTGGTCATATTGTTGATCCAGAGATGGATTTACTGTCATTAATCCTATCAAACTTCAATGATATGTTTGGCAATATCAACTGGAACGACGCTGATAATGTCCGACGCCAGATCCTTGAAATACCGGACATGGTAGCGAAGGATGAAAAGTACAAAAATGCCATGAAAAATTCCGATGCACAAAATGCGCGTATGGAAAGTGAGCGTGCTTTGCAACAGGTTATCTTCTCTATCATGGCAGATAATATGGAGCTGTTTAAGCAGTTCCAAGACAACCCGTCCTTCAAAAAATGGTTGTCCGATATGGTATTTAACCTCACTTACAATCCGGAGGGAAAATCGAACCAGATGCCAAGAAAAGAATAGTAATTTTGCTGTAGGAAAAACACGAGTGCAGCGTTTGCTAAAACAATAAAAAAGAAAAGTACAGACGGCATTTTTGTTGAGGTTTATCATCCCGAGAACCTTGGTTTCAAAGAGATCAGGTTAAAAACGAGCAAGAAGAAGTACAAAGCCAGTCTCAGAAGATGCAAAGAATGGATGCGTGACAATAGGACATTACCGACAAAAGAATTTATGAAAATCATGAAAAGCAAGGTACAAGGGCACATCAATTACTACGGAGTCATGGGAAACAGACGCAGCGTAGGTAATTTTGTGACAGAAGTACGAACACAGCTATTTCGTTGGTTAAACCGTCGGAGCCAGCAAAGAAGTTTCAACTGGATGGGTTTTGTCAAGTTTCTTCAGAAATTCCCGCTCCCTAAAGTACAAACTAAAGTGATGATTTATAATCTTGGTGCTGGTGCTAGTTATCTAACGTATATGATGAAGCGAAGAGCCGTGTGCGTTAGTTGCGCATGCACTGTTCTGTGAGGTTGAAAGCCGCGAGGCTTGAACTACTCGACCGGGCCTGTAGATAGTGGGATCATTCGTATTTGAAGAATAGAACTGATATGTTTACGAAACAGTAATTCCATAAAGACAAAAATTATCATAAAAAATGCTTGAGCGGGTGATGCTGTTAGAAGGCCATCCGCGAATAACCTATTAATCAAAAGTGGAGTAGACTATGGATAGAAAACTGAAGAATTTCATTTATAAACCATTAGATAAAGGTATAGCTCCGCTTGTTCAAGCAATGAATAAAACAGGTTGGATAATGACTTACTCTTCGTGTGAAGGTCATTCAATCGGGAGTAAATACCCGAGTGTAAGTTTTTGGTGTAAGTCAGAAAAGTTAATCGTAATTGATGAGATTATCAAAAATCTAAAAAGTGAATTTAATAAACAATATCCTGAATTTATTGAAGTGAGGAAGAATATTGTCTGCGAAAGTCAATATTTGGAATGGAAGAGTTTTCTTTGGTTCGAATTTAATACAGATGAGATTGAAAGGGGTGGTTGGAGTTCTTTATCTATAGTGATTAGATCATGCGATCCAACTAAGAAATTTCAAGTCATTACAAGTTTTACTGATCATATTAATTACATAAATAATCAAATTTAACTATGCTACATATAACAAATCGATATTGAGATTCAAATAATGCTATTTGATTTGAGTGATTGGTTTGACAATTTACCCCCCCCACCGTACCTGGTAACACCGGAAAAGTTGGGGAAGTTATTTGTGAAAGTATCTTGATATATGAAGGCCTCCGAAAGACAAACTATAAAAAACGAGCTGATCTGTACCAGATATGGGCCTATAAAATGAAGCACAGGGTGAGAAAAAACGGGTTGAGTATGGTGAGGTACCCTTAAAGTATCTCGCTGAAAAACTGACTGAAGAGAATAGGAAAGGATTCACAATTAGAAATTTGCGCTATATGCACACATACTTTTTAGCCTTTGAAAATGGGAACGCACTGCGTGCCAAATTGAATTGGGTCCACTACAGTGTGCTCGTACCTGGTACCCCCAGTGAAGTTGCAGAAGTTGATCGTGCAAGAATCGACATATATCAAGGAATACAAAGTATGTTAATCAAAAAATGAGGCTATCTGTACTAGGTATAGCTTAAGAAATTCCTGAAATTGATCTAGAATTAAAATTAACCCATTATCAACCATTAGATAATGGGTTATTAAAAAGACCTTGCTTCCATAATTTTGATATACTGGTGGAGAGTGAGGATTTGGAACCAACGGCTAAACTAACTTTAAACTGACCCAACGGTTCAGACGGGAAGGTGAGGAATGTGATCTCCAATATAATACAATCCAGTTACCCGTACCTTGTACACGCAGTGAAGTTGGGGAAATTGTTTTAGTAAGAATCTGCATATTTCAAGTTTTTCAAAGGGCAACAATCAAGAAACGAGTCGATCTGTACCAGATACGGTCAAAGAAATTCTTGAAGTTGATCAACAATTTAAACCAATCCATTATCGTCCGACCCGATAATGGGTTATGAAAAAATTGCCACTTCCAAAAAGAATGCTGAACCTTGACACCACAAGTGAAGTTGATGAAGTTGTTTTTCTGGGAGTAAGTTATTGCAAGCTTTTCAAAATTTTTTAGCATCAGTTATCCGAAAGACGTGCCTGTTACGGGTCTGCTACAAATTATTTGTATGTAGGCGTTCCGAAAATTGTGCCAGATATAGGCCTGAAAATGAAGAAGAATCAGGGGGAGACGCAATGTGAAAAGGCCTATTAATAAGATCATATATTTTGATAAAGAGACTATCGGGAATATTCATCAAGAACAAAATCGTGGTGCGAAAACAACACAGACTGACCTTTTTACTTCTAACAACGTAAGCGCAGATGTCGGTATTGAGACAAACATTAAATTAGGTTTGCCGTTTTGAGATAGGTTATCATTTCTGTTTTCGGGGAAAATGAATGCATCGTTTTTGATTAAAAGAGATAGCGAAACTACAATTACTCACACTGAAATATCTGAATTTGAAAAGCTAAAGGAATTCCTTGCGGAAATCAAGAACACCTTAACGTTGCTGTACTGTCACCATGAGTGAAGTTGATGAAGTTGTTTTTAATGAAATCAAGTATTTTCAAATTGTTTGAACGTTGGCGTTCCAAAAATCGTGCCAGGGAAACCTCCGAAAAACTACTGTTTGATCGAAAAAAGCAAAATTTCGATCGCTATTAGTGTTAGAATTGCTATTTTCTAAATTTGCATAAATTGCCTATTTCAAAAAATGAGGACTTTTTCGGAAGTTTCCCAGGTACGGGTGTGGATTTCGTGGAAGCTGATCAGGCTCGACCGGAGGCTCGTTCAGGCAAACTATTGGAGTAGATATTGATAAAATAATTCTCATGGTTTCATGCTTTGGCGGTGGTCAAGCTGATAAAAAACGAGGTATTGATGATGTTTTTGAAAAATGCATTGGTTTAGTTCAAACATCACCCAAGGAGACGTGCATACAACGGAGCAAACAAAGGAGGTATAATCTTGAAACTTTCAAAAGTGAAACTTTGCAGATATCGTTCTTTTGGAGACGAAGAACAAACGATTGATTTCAACGATCTAACTGCACTAATCGGAAACAATAGTTCAGGGAAAACGGCCGCTTTGAGTGCAATAAGCAAAATTTTTTCAACTAATCAATCCGATAGAATTCTTCAAAGAAGTGATTTTTACATAGATCAGAACACTGATCCGGATAAATTTGAAGTGCAAGAGTTATATGTTGAAGCAATTTTTGTGTTTGACGAGCTTACAGAAGAATCAGGCAAGAATAAGTACTCTGTTCCGCCGTTTTTTGAGAGTTTAATAGTAGACCAACCTGATGGGACGCCATATTTGCGAATCAGGTTAGAGGCGACTTGGGAAAAAAGTAACAGTATCGAGGGATCTATAGAAAGTAAAATATACTATATTACTTGTCCTGAGGGTGTTGAAATTTTAGAGTCCGACCGTAAGACTGCAAGCAGACATGATCTCGATCGCATACGTATGATATATGTTCCTGCAATGCGAGATCCCTCGAAGCAATTGAAAAATGTTTCGGGAACTATGATGTATCAAATAATGAATAGCATCAATTGGAGTGAAATTACAAAATCTAATGTAAAAGACAAAATAAATGAGTTGAATCAAGAATTCTTAAAAGAAGAAGGCGTAGGAATCATAAAAAGTGCGATACACTCACAGTGGAAGAAGTATGATTCAGACGAACGATATACAAATGCGGAGTTGCGGTTCAATAGCATCGATATTGAGGGCTCGATAAAAAATTCAGAAATAGTGTTTTCACCTTCATTTACTGGCAAGGAGTACAATATTGATGCAATGGGGGATGGTTTACGTTCGCTCTTTTATATTTCTATGGTAGATAGCATTCTTGACATAGAAGATAAAGTTCGAGATGAGATTGAATCAGGTACGGAAGCTCGGCTTTTTACAAGTAAACCACCAATACTGACGATTGTTGCAGTTGAAGAACCGGAAAACCATATTGCCCCACATCTTATTGGAAAACTGGTAAACAAATTGAGTGATATTGGAATGAAAAAGAACTCACAAACAATTATCACCTCTCACTCGCCAACTATTGTTAAGCGTATTCAGCCTGATGATTTACGTTACTTTAGATTGTGCTATGATTTGTTGTGTACAAAAGTACGAAAAATCACACTGCCATCTAAAGAAAAGTTAGAAGATCAGTATAAATATATCAAAGAGGCAGTGATGGCTTATCCGGAATTGTACTTTGCAAAATTGGTAATATTAGGCGAAGGGGATAGCGAAGAAATTGTTCTTCCGAAATTCTTTGATTCTTATGACAAAAATATTGACGCGAGCGGTGTATCTATCGTTCCGCTGGGCGGTCGCCATGTCAATCACTTTTGGAGGCTTTTGACTGATTTGGAGATCCCATTCATAACTCTGCTTGATCTTGATAGGGAAAGAGAAGGTGGTGGCTGGGGCCGAATAAAATATGCTTTGAAGCAATTGATCGCTAACGGGCACTCTCGTGAGGAACTCTTAAAACTCTCAGACGGTAGTGTATTGACTGATGAGAAGCTTGAAAAGATGAGCGATTGGAGTGTCGAAGAGATAGAACTGATGAATGTATGGATTGAATTATTAGAGCAGTATAATGTGTTATTCTCGACTCCATTGGACCTTGATTTTTTAATGCTTGAACATTATGGGGACGTATACAAATCAATTATCGAGGATAACGAGGGGCCCTATATCCCGAAAAAAGGCAAGATAAAAGAAATAGAGAAGAGTGAAGAATTGTGTGAAGAGTATGAGAAAAAAGTTGATGACTGCGTTCAGTGCACCTTAAAAAAATGTGGCGGAGATGGATCAACCTTTACTGAAAATCAGAAACAGTTAATGGTATGGTACAACTATTTCTTCTTGAATCGCGGAAAACCAAGCACCCATATATCAGCAATATCGCGTATGAGTTCGAACGAGTTGTTGGAGGTTATTCCGCCGGTGATAAAAAAATTACTAGAAACTTCTGAATCGATTTTAAATATCTCGGAGGAATAATCATGCCAAAAATTATTCAACCAGATAAATGGATTCCAAGCGATGGGATTGTATTGGAAGAAAATGCTGCACTTGCAGTTAATTATCCGAACAGTATTCTAGTTGTAGCAGGGCCGGGGGCTGGTAAGACTGAATTGTTAGCACAAAAAGCTAGTTATTTATTGCAAACAAATAAATGTCAGGAGCCACAAAGAATACTCGCCATAAGTTTTAAGAAAGATGCAGCTGAAAATCTGAAACAACGTGTAAAAAAAAGATGCGGAGAAGACTTTGGTTATCGATTTGTGTCGATGACGTATGATGCATTTTCTAAAAGTATACTAGATCATTTTCGTTATGCACTGCCAGAAAACTTAAGACCTAATGGAGATTATATTATCAACGATAACGCCATAATAGATGGCGCGTTTCATGCTATTGGATATGACAATCCAAGGAATCTTACAGCCGCCAAACTTGGTGTGTTTTACAATGACACGATTTCAACAGTTCGTATACCGCTACAAGGAGATGGACTAGGAGAAAGGGTTTGGCCCTTGCTTCTTAAGGGTTATGCTGATCAACCTGCATGCTTAACATTCAAAATGATATGTATTCTGGCAGAGTATATCATAAGAACAAATGACAAACTTCGAAAAGCTATACTGAACACTTATTCACATGTTTTTTTGGATGAATTTCAAGACACTACTTTGCATCAATATGAATTGGTGAAAACGTGCTTTGAGAATTCTACAACGATCATAACTGCAGTCGGTGACAGTAAGCAGCGAATTATGCTATGGGCTGGTGCATTAGAATCTGTTTTTGATGATTTTTTGAAGGAGTTTTCTGCCTCTAAAACTCAATTAATAATGAACCACAGATCTGCGCCGCGATTAGTTGAATTACAAAAGAAAATGTATGGATCTTTGCAAGCAGATCACGTCGATATTAAGTCTTCTGAAAAATGGGATCTTGAAGATGGCGATATAAAATTGTTTATAGCTGACACTGAATTCGTCGAAGCAGAAATGATTGCAAAAGATATTTTACTCAAAGTTTCTAGTGGAATAATGCCTAATGATGTATGCATTTTATGCAAACAAACTCCGAACGTTTACACGGGACGTATTGTTGAAGAATTAAGCAAGTATGGTATCAAAGCGCGCGTAGAGACAGAATACCAAGATTTGACAAAAGAGCCGGTTGTAATGTTGCTTGTTAGCTTTATTAGGCTTTCTATAAAAAGAAGGAATCCAAATGATTGGGAAACCATAAATGATTCGATTTTTTCAATTTACGGAATTAGTGATATCGATACACCTGATGAATATGATAAGAAACAAGAGCTGCTGATTCAAAAACTTGATGAATGTATGGATTTAGTGCAATCAATATATTCTAAGGAAAGTTTAGAAAATTTCACAAGAAATATTATACTGTTTTGGGGGGAGGCGGAGATAAGAAGTGCTTTTCCAGCATACTCCCAGGGTGGATATTTTGACACCATCATTGATTCGTTTGTCAATTTACTTTGGAAAGAGTATGAGGAGTCTTCTGCGAGTTTAAAGAACTCTATCGAGAACTTCCTTGGACTGAATTCGATACCAATAATGACGATTCATAAAAGCAAAGGCCTTGAGTACACGGCGGTTTATTTTGTCGGACTTGAAGACGGAGCTTTTTGGAATTTTCGTAATCAGCCAATGGAGGACCGATGCTCATTCTTTGTGGCCTTATCGCGAGCGAAGCAGTATGTAAGTTTTTCATATTGCAGTGTTCGCGAAAGTTTAAGATATCCATTACAAAAACACACAGAAATTAATGAGTTTTTCGAACTTTTAACTACCTCAGGATTAGCCGATGTCATTACGAATTAGTAAAATTGCAATTGCAAGGATACTTCAGGGTTGTCAACTTGTTGATATTTCGAATAACAAGCAAATCACTCAAATACACACAACTATTTCGAAAATGATTAATCTTGTGATGTTTATGTTAACATGAAATACTAGCAGAGATATAAGGATACAAACGGATTTACTATTGTTGAACTACTGGTAGGTATCGAAGGGACCCGTACCTGGTATACCCAGTGAAGCTGCAGAAGTTGTTTGCGTAAGAATCTGCATACTACAAGTTTTTCAAAGGGCAGAAATGAGTCGATCGGTACCGGGTACGGTCGAAGAAATTTTTGAACTTGATCGACAATTAAACTAACCCATTATCGTTCGACCCGATAATGGGTTATGATCGCCTGTACAAGGTAACTCCAGTGAAGTTGGTGAAGTTGTTTAATAAAGTACCTAGTTATAGCAATGCTTTCAAAGGACAACATTCAAAAAACGTGTCGTTCTGTTCCGTGCACAGTTAAAGAAATCCCGGAAATTGATCTACAATTAAACCAACTCTTATGATAACGGTATACGGCACGTTTTTCTGAACGCTTACGTAAAACAAATTTAAAAGCACTGAAATTTCCTGGTTTTGTAATAAACGTCTTCTACGAATTATTAATGGTGACAAGTACGAGAAAAGAAATTGAGGAAGTTGTCTACAGCTTCAGCCTTTAAGTATGTCTTCTGTCGCTGGTCGTAAAATCTGTAATAAATGGATTGATGACAATCGGCTTATATATTTTATGTGATTGTTGAAGTAAAATCTGCTAACTAAATCGAAATACAATGTATTAATACAATATTGCCTGAGGTGAGCCAAATGGGATCGCTATACCTAAGTGATATATTGAGGCGAAATAATCTAGAACCAGCTAAAATAAAGCTCCTGAGGCACTCAAAGAACCACTCAAGATTTAAGAAATGCTATGATGCAGGGTGTATGGATATCTACCAGCGCATTCAAAATAAGGGATTCTTCGATAAATTCGATTATGTATTGTCCTTCGTCAGTGAGCCGGGGACCAGTGCGAAGTTTGTCGGTTGCTATTCAATTGGACTTGGTGAACCCATAAATAATTCAATGATGCCAAAGGATTTTCCGGTTCCGGAGATGTTTATTGAAGATAGTTACTATTATGATCTCCAGCCAACTGAGCTACTTGGAGATCTCAGAGAAAGGCTGATCATCGACTGGGGTAAATCAGCGGTTTCATGGCACCAAAAAGCGACAAATGAAAAAGCTGTCTTGGCGATTCAAGCGAATCCAAAAACAGCTTTCACCGGATATGAAAATGTAGTTTTGTCATTCAATGAATTGAAAGACATTATCATGGATAAGACTTTATATGAGAATTGGCATACCGCACTGTCATCCATCTATGCGATCTATTTGATCACGGATGTTTCAACAGGCAGGCATTACATAGGCTCCGCTTATGGTAAAGGCGGGCTGTTGGGAAGATGGGAACAGTATGTTAAAACCTGGCATGGAAATAATAATGGAATGAAAGAGGTTTTAAATATTGATCCTGAGGGGTACAAGAATTTTCAGTTCAGTATTATGCAGATCCTTCCTAAAACAGTTACTGAGGATGAAGTTATCCAAATTGAAAATCTTTATAAGAAGAAGCTTGGAAGTAAGTTGTTAGGACTAAATAAGAATTGAAAACGACAGGGTTTCAGGCAGATTGACCAACAGTTGAACTTATTGGAATGACAATGATCGCCCGAAACTGGTAACATCAGTGAGGTTGGGGAAGTTGCTCGTGAAAGAATCTAGATATATGAAGGTCTTTAAAGGACAACTATAAAAAATGAGTTGATTTGTACCAGATATAATTAATGAAATTATGACATGTATGGGGAATCTGTTTTTTAAATGGTTGAGGATGGTGAAAAATGATATGAGTTACAGAATAGGTTCGTTTAACTGCTTAAACTTCGGTCTTGGGTATGATAAAGATTTTCAAGTGTTCGCAGACATTATTTATAATGAAAACTTGGATGTGATAGCACTTCAAGAAATTAACAGGGATCCGTACCTGGTACCCCCAGTGAAGTTGTGGAAGTTGTTTGCGTAAGAATCTGCATATTGCAAGTCTTTCAAAGGGCGGTAATGAAGAAACGAGTCGATCAGTACCAGGTACAGTCGAAGAAATTCCCGAAATTGACCAACAATTTAAAACAACCCATTATCGTCCGATCCGATAATGGGTTACAAAAAACCTGCCACTTCCAAATTTTAACACATTCAAAATCATTTTAAATTGGGTGACCATCGGCAGAAAAAGTCTTTGCACTAGTCTTTCCTACAGATAAAAACCTCACTAGCCCAGACTAGTTAGCAATTCATCTCTTAGACACCGCAAAGTACCATCTAAATTAAAATTCACCCAACCCACTTCCCCACCCCCACAACAACTAGCAACAATCTTCCAATTTTGGTATTCTATAAGAAAAACATCAAAAAAGGAGACGTCATGGGGATCTTCGATAAATTAAACGGACCAGTTTTTCTTAAGGAATCCAGCGACGCAGCCCACCAGCTTGAACAACTAAATCGCCTGTATCAAAATGCTGCAGGCAGCCTAAAGAAACAGATCGAACTCGATATGAAGCTGCTCTCCTATGGCATTTCAGGAGAAGAAACCGTCGCTTTCGAGCTGAAAAACAGCTTTATGCCGATGGTTGTCCTGCATGACCTCTTTCTTGAACACGAAGGCTTAAGCGCTCAGATCGATTATTTGGTCGTCACCAAGAAAAAGGTTTTCATTATCGAATGCAAGAATTTATTTGGCAACCTGGAAGTCAACAGTAATGGTGACTTTATACGGACCATCGGGTTCAATGGCAAGGTAAAGAAAGCAGGCATCTACAGTCCTATTACCCAAAACCAAAGGCACATGGATCTGCTCAGGAAACTTCGGAAGGACAACAAGAGCAATTTCCTTTCGAAGATGCTCTTTGATACCTTTTTCGAGGAGAATTATCAGTCTATTGTGGTTCTGGCAAATCCAAAGACTGTGATCAATATGAAGTATGCTAAGAAGGATGTTAAAGAGAAAATCATCCGAAGTGATCAGTTGATAGACTATATGAAAATGGTCAATAGAAAAAGTAACAGCGATCCTACACCAGACAAGAAGATGCTTGAAATTGCTGAATCTTATCTGAGTTATCATAAAGAGAAGACTATAGATTATAGTCAGAAGTATCAGCAGCTGACAGATGAGCCGGAGGTTGAGCAGGAAGTTGAGAATGAGGTTGAGAATAATTCGAACTTGATGCCGGCACCTGCTGTCAATTTGGAAGAGACCGAGGTATATAAGCAGCTAAAAGAGTATCGCTTGAAGAAGAGCAGGGAAGAGAATATCAAGCCCTATTACATCTACAACAATGCGCAAATGGAAGAGCTGATCCGTGCTATGCCGAAGACGATTGATGAAATGATGCGGGTTTCAGGCTTTGGTGAGGCTAAGTGCGCGAAGTATGGGGAGGATATTTTGGGGGTGCTGGCGGGGTTTAGGTAAGGAGCTTTATAAATAATTCGAGAATATGTTAAGATGTCATTCCAGATGCTGGAATGCAAACGTTATATGAAATAAATCAATAAAGAAATGGAGTGATCAAATGATTGAATTCTTAAAAGAGTTTCAAGGAATTCTTGGAGCTGTCTTGGGTGTAGTTGTAACACTCACAACTTCGGACTTTCTTAGAAGAATAGCTAGAAGAAGAATGTATATTAGAAGTAATAGGATAGAGTTTTTGAAAAGGGAAAATAATTTTGGTGAAATAAGGGATACCCCAACAGATAAATTTGAGGAAGTATCACTCTTTTCATATGAAATTAGCGTTGCCATATATAATTCTTCGGATATTTACTATAGCTTATTTGACTTACAACTCGAATTCCATATGGACAACGGAAATGTATTTTTCCATTGTCCATATTGTTGCTGCTCTTTAGCTCTGTCCATGCCTTGCTCGCATAACTTGCCAAAATTAGCTCTCTAACTTTGCCGTCATTCAGGAAATCAGTGGCCACAAAACATCATGTCATGTGGCCAGATCTATTAAGGCAATTCCGCTGAGATCACCGTTTTAACCATGTGATCATCTATCAGCTTTTTGGCCCGCTGTGCAGCATACATCAAAGAATGGGTGCATACCTTGTTGATCGCTCTGGGTGTACCCGCAGAGTATTTGTAGATTTCATCAACTGCTTTTTCTGTAAAGATTTCACTCGCGCCTTCGGCGTAGTCGATATGTGACTTGATATACGCTTCAGTCTGCGATCGGTCGAGTTGAGGCAGTTCGCATTTTATGTCTATTCTCTGCCTAACGGCGGCGTAGCACTGTAGCCTAAGCTTATCCCACAGTTCATTCTGTCCAACCAGGATCAAAGCCATAGGCTGATGTGAATCCATCTTATAATTCAGAAGAAATCTGATCTCTTCCAGGGTTTCTTTGGCTAACAGATGTGCCTCATCCACTATGGTGACAACATTTTTTCTGTGCACTCCACGAATGATTTCGAGCTGCTGATGTAACTGACGACGGGCATCGCCACGATAAAACTTGGCTTCAACACCAAGCTGATCCAGCAAGCCTTTGTAAAACCAGCGGGGCGTTAGTTTTGAGTCTGAGATGTAAAGGATCACATAATCTTCAGTAGATAGCTCTGTAGCCAGCCTTCGAATAGCGGTAGATTTCCCGCAGCCTACGTCAGATGTCACAACAGCAAAGAGTTGGCGTGAAGCGGCATACTCAAGCCTTGAAAGCGTTTCATCCAGCATGTTGGACATATAGAGGGCATTTTCGGGAATGCTGCTGACAAAAGGTGTGTGCGCCATTTCAAAGAAGGTTTCATACATCTGCATTCACCTCTTTGAGCTTTCTGAATACGACAGCAACTTCTTTGTTGGTTCGATGGGTGATATTTGCCTCGTTGAGTCCTTCAAGTAGTCTCGACTTCTCCGTTTTAATGGTTCTGATCGCTTCAGGAAGCTCCGTTCGAATGCCACAGTTCCTGCCAATCACCTGCTGTTTTGCTTTAAACGGCTTAAAATCAGGATGATGGATCTCGACTTCATCCGTCCATGATGGATCATAATAAACTTCGACCTTTCGTCCAATCAGTTGCAGACTAACTTCATACTTCTTGCCCTTAAAGTCGATGCAGCCGGTTTTATCCACTTCTCTGGTATCTGTGTGAAGAAAAGCTTCAGTGATGGCTTCGATATCAACGAAGTTTAGAGGCCTTGAGTCAGACCTAAAGGCGACTCCGGGGGATATCCCACTTAGGCTGCTGTGAGGCGAAGTATGATAGTGATTCTGAATCCATAAATCGAGATGATGATTCAATTCTTCAAGTGTTTTTGGCTTCATCAACGCTGCTTCAGATCGCCCGTACCTGGTAACACCAGTGAAGTTGTGGAAGTTGTTTGCGTATATTGCAAGTCTTTCAAAGGGCGGTAATGAAGAAACGAGTCGATCAGTACCAGGTACAGTCGAAGAAATTCCTGAAGATGATCCACAATTAAATATAACCCGTTATCGCAAAGTTCGATAATGGGTTATAAAAAAAACGCGACTTCCAAAATTTAACATATTTTGACAATTGAAGTTGGGCGACCATTGGCAGAGGGCATTTTTATTCTATCTCATAATTTACTTCTTACGAGATGCTGAATCGCCAGTTTTGAAAATGCAAGGATCTCGGCAAAAAATTGCTCCATACTCAGAAAATGAGTACTATGTGATCTGGGATCATCAAACAGTCAAAAAATCAAGAATAGTTTGTGTCAAATTAATTAACCACGAAATGACTCTTTCCTAAGCGATAAATTTTCGGTTAGCCATCACTGATTCGCGTTTGAGCATCACCAGTTCTATGATGAGAATCACCCAGATTTTTTGACAGAATTGATACATTATCACTCTGGATGTTAATGATTGGATCTCAACCCTTCATGTAGCGATTTACCCAATGTGCTTGTTCTCATGCATTATCAGGATAAAACTAAAGTGATAGTGATGTCCTGATTGTAAACTGTTGTTGCGCGAAGTGCGTATCGATGATACTTATTGCACAAATCGGAGGTATTTTGATGCAAAATACATAATAATTTATTGGTACGGAAGTTCGCGAGTTCAACTTTTTTGGGGGGATACAAGAGAAAATTTGAAACGAGATGGAAGCTAAATGTGAATAACGAACAAATAATAAGTATAAATTTGTCTGTCATGATCATTGTTTTGATTTCGAATTGAAGTTAGTATTGAGTTGTAAATTGAAACCAACTGATTGGGGGGTGCAATAAAATCTTAAATTGATTTTTGAAATTTGTTGATACATAAACTTTATTGCCTACCGGTGCTCAACAATTTTAACGCATTGAACAACATAATTTGGAGGTGCTTTTGTGCTAGAATTCGAATTGACCAATACCTGTTTAAAAATTGTAAGAGATATGTTTGAATTAAAACCTGGACAAACAATTGCGATTACATGTGATACTAAATCTAACATGGACGTCGTAAATGCAACAGCCCAGGCTGCGGTAATTGTAGGTGCGAAACCTATTGTCATCAAGATTCCAGCGCCACGTGGATGTGGAAAAGAAGGTGATCCAGATTTTCCAATTGATGTACTTGTCAATGCGATTAAGAGCTGTGACGCCTGGGTTGAATACAACTACGAATGGATTTTTTATTCTACCGCTTATGATAGGATAGTAGCAGATGTAAATAATCGTCCTGCATATTTGTGTTTAGTAGGAGCGACACCTGAGTTGCTCATTAGAAATATAGGTATGGTCGACCAAGTATTGCTTCGTGAATTTATTCTCAAAATGGAAGCTTACAATAAAGCGGGAAAACATTTTCGTGTGACGACACCGGCTGGTACAGATGTTGAATTTGACAATGCTCCTAATAGAGATTATGCTACAGCGGATGGATATGTTCGAAAGAATGAAATTAAAATGATGCCAGGACAGATTAGTTGGGCGCCAGAGTTCTCAAGTATAAATGGTGTTATTGTTGTAGACGGAACCATTTCACCACCACTCGGAAAGGTTAACAATCCAATTAAGTTTACGATTAAAGATGGCTATATTATTAATGTTGATGGCAATGGTACGGATGCAGCCGAAATGGCCGCTTGGTTAAAAAGTTTCAATGATCCTCAAATGTATCTTTGCGCTCATATTTCCTATGGATTCAATCCAGGTGCAAAATTGAGCGGAGATATTGTTGAAGATGAACGTGTATGGGGTAGTACGGAGTGGGGATTTGGAAATGTCGGTCCGCAATTGGTGTCAGATATGGATGGCGGCATTCCTGCAGCGACCCACTCTGACGGAATATGTCTCAATTCATCAGTATGGTTAGACGGCGTTCAGATTCTTGATGAAGGAAAAGTAGTTGGTCCAACACCGGAAATCCTTGAGTTAGCAAGAAAGTTAGGAAGATAGGAAGTTATAAACTAAGTTACCAATTAAAAAACAGACTATTTTTAGTCCCCTAATAAAAGAGTTTCACAAAACTACCCCCAATAGTTTCGTGAAACTCTTTTGCATCAAATATTCAAGATCGTAGGACCTTCAATTTTTAAGATTTCTAGCATTAATAAAATTCTGAGATTGGGAATGCTGGACAAATCACTATGAATTTCATGATCATTAGAATCTAAGCATTTTGAAATACGATACTTTACAGAATTGGAATGAATACCAAGCAAGTCGGAAACGTCTTTAACATTTTTTAGTACCAAATATAATCTTAGTGTATCGTAAAATGTTGATTCAATACCTATGTTCAGATTGGTGCTATTCAATTTTGCTAGATCTTCCTTGTATTTATATGGAAGGGTTTGTGCCATATAAAGCAATGGAATTTCGTCAATATGAAAAATCCCATTGAGAAACAATAAGTTGCTGAGTGTGGTTTTTAAGAGTCTAATTTGATTATATATTTCTTTTGCAGAAAATAGGTAATTTGAAAATACGAATAAAGAGGGATCGGTGTCGAGAAAAATTCTATTAAATCTGCAATAAATTCCTTCTGTTTTGTCTAAGTCATTCTCAATGAGTAAAATAATATAATTGTAAAATTCATTGGTTTCGTAAATTAGATATTTTGAATTTGCGTAGTTTACCAATGAATAAACATCATCTTTACGTATTACAACAATATAGTAGTATGTATTTTGCTCGATAGTTGCTTTTGAAGTCGAAAGTCGCTCTAATCCGTTTCTTGAGATAAAGTCCAATTCTTTCGCTACAAGTGGTGCAATTTTATGGAAGACTTCGAGTCTTGGGTTTGTGATATTGTGGGTACTTATGTAGGTTGCCATAATTGAATGGTATCCGAAATAAACAATGGATAAATTTTCATTATTAATGTGAAGCGAAATTGGCGCATTAATGCGAAATGTTTTTTTTGCTTTAATGTCATACAATTTTGCGGTGGTTTCAGAAAGGGTTTTATTATCTAAGCCGTATGAGTAGAGATTATTTGAATGTATCACAATAGGGAGTTCAATTAACTGACTTATTCGCTCACAAAATTGCTGAATGTTTTTTTCTGTGTGTAGTTCGCTGAAAGCGGAGAGTATATCAGCATAACTATTTTCAATAGTTGTATTTTTATGGTAATTATTTAATAGAGAATAGTCTGATATAACATCACTCCATCTTACATTTGATGGGATATACATAATGGGGAATGAGTGATGATCAGCTAAGTCAAGAATCTCTTGATCAATTTTATCATCTAAGTTTAATCCTGGCATAATGCCAATGCCGGCAGATTTATGATTTATGAGAGACTCAACAAGTTTAATCCTTCTTTCTTTATCATCCTTATGATTCCAAAAGGACGTAAAGGAAAACTCATGTGGCTCAAAGTATTTTTCAACTTCTGGAAAGGGGGTTTCTAAAATATCAATCCGGTTTACCTGATTAAAAATACCGCTAATACCAGCGATGATATAACATTTGTCGAAACAAGGTAATTTTAACAAATCTACAACTTTATTCAACCGATTAAACCTCCTAAATAATGACTTTGTAATAGTATAACCTAAAGCTTCGATTTAGTATACTTTATCGATTTCCTTGATCAAGAGGTTATCAACTTTCTTCACATTTTTCCAATATTAATTATGAGTACGAGGATGTTTTGGCTTATTAAGACAAAACAAAAATTCTTAATTGTCGATCACGAACATTGTGATATGGATGATATGAAGTATACTTATTTTAATGATAAATATTGGCGCAATTCAAAATATTTAGATATTCTATTGGCGAACGTAGTGATAGTCTTATCAATACAAAATGGGGTGAATAACAATTTATGGACAAACAAGATCTAATGCACAGCATTGAAAAAAAAAGGAGCAGGATAGCTGAAGACCTTGTAAAGATCTGCTCAATACCAGCAATTAATCCGAGCTTTGGAGGCGAAGGAGAGTACAAGCGAGTACAATGGCTAATGAGTTATCTGGATGATAATTCGGTTCCATACTCCTTGCTTGAAGTGGAAGACCATAATGTAAAAGAAAAGAAGAGACTAAATTTGATGGTTCAACTTGAAGGCACGGAAAAAACAGATAAAACATTATGGTTCATTTCCCACTTAGATACTGTTGCGCTTGGTGATTTAAATGCTTGGGAGACGGACCCTGCCAATCCGATCATTAAGGATGGGAAAGTTTTCGGGAGAGGCGTAGAAGACAATGGACAAGCGATTGTTTGCAGTTTATATACTTGTCTAACTCTAATTGAAGCCGGTATTAGAACTAAGTGCAACCTTGGTTTCTTATTCGTTAGCGACGAAGAATCAGGTAGTGAGTTCGGACTTAAAGCATTGGCAAATACAGGTCTATTTAAAACAGGGGACGAAGCGGTTGTTCCTGATGCTGGAAATCATGATGGATCTTTTATTGAAATCGCAGAAAAATCAATATTGTGGGTTAAATTCACAATTTTCGGAAAAGAAGCCCATGCCTCTTTTCCTCATCTTGGAATAAACGCGAGTTCTATTTCTTGCCATTTTGCGGCCGAACTTGAAGATTTGTTAAAAGATAGTTTTCCTGAAAAGGATGAATTATATGATCCACCATATTCAACCTTTGAAATTACTCAAAAGTATGCAAATGTGGATAGCCCAAATGTTTTACCAGGAAAAGATGTATTCGTTATGGACCTTCGAGTATTACCTACATACAGATTAGATGAGGTTATTAAAGTTATTAATACACTGGCATCACAATATGAATATAGACATAAAGTAAGAATTAAATATGATTTCCTTCAGAGAGTTGATTCGCCTAAGCCAACAAATCCAAATTCAGAAATTGTTAGCAATCTGAAAATGTCCCTTAATGAATATGGAATTGTGTCGAAAATTGGAGGCATTGGCGGAGGCACCTGTGCAGCTATTTTGAGAGAATTAGATATACCTGCTGTTGTTTGGTCAACGGTGGATGAGATGGCTCATCAACCTAATGAATATGCTATTATAGACAATTTAGTAAAGGATACAAAAATATTTGTTTCTACAATTTTAAAATATGTTTAAATTAGTTAGAAAATGAAAAATGCCAAATCGGTTGGCTTTACCCGAGACTATTCAGTTATATATTTAAGGGAGGGAATAGTATGTATTTCAAGGCAAAGAGACCATTAACAATGTTGGTTGTATTTATCGTATTAAGTTTGATTTTAGTAGGCTGTACAGGTGGGAATGGATCATATAATGAATCGGAAGAGCCAAATAACGAAAGTGGAACTGTGAACACCGAAAAAATAATTAGAATTTCAGCATCGGGTACACCCAAAATTGATCCCGCTGTTGGCATGGATACTAGTAGTTCAATAGCATTGATTAATCTATATGATTCTTTGGTTTATCCAGCAGATGATGGCTCCATTGAACCAATGATAGCAGAGAGTTGGGAAATCGATGAGAGTGGTTTAAACTATACATTCAATCTTAGAAAAGGTATCAAATTTCATAGTGGTAACGAACTTACTGCAAACGATGTTGTTTATAGTATGAAAAGAATCATAGCAATAGGTGAAGGCTTCGCATCCTTATATGTTGATACAATCAGTGATGCTGTTGCAGTGGATGATTACACTGTAAAATTCACACTTAAAGAAAAATTTGGTCCGTTCCTTGATACGCTCGTCAGACTTTACATTCTGGATGAGAAGTCAGTAACAGCTAACTATAATATGCAGGATACGAAATACGGCGAAATGGGAGATTATGGTAAGGATTGGTTGGTCACTAATGACGCTGGAAGTGGGCCTTACATAGTGAAGGAATTAAGACAACAGGAATATCTGTATGCGACTAAATTTAACGATTATTGGAAACCGTGGGAAACCGACGCACCGGAGTCTTTTAAAATTATTGACAACACAGAAGGTACAACTGTTCGAACATTAATGTCCAACAGAGAACTTGAAATTACTGATCCATGGCAAACAAAAGAAAATATGGATGCTATGGGAGAAATCCCCGGGGTGACTATCGACGTTAGATTTTCAGGAACAAACAAAAATATTATGATTCACACAAGAAAAGCTCCAACAGATGATCCGAACTTCCGAAAAGCGTTGGCCTATTGTTTCGATTATCAAGGTATAATAAATGAATTCCCAGGCTCATTCCAGTCTGTTGGACCTGTTCCACATGACTTGCCGGGATGGAATGAAAGTACAACACAATATTCCACTGATTTAGAAAAGGCAAAAGAATTTTTAGCGAAATCAAAATACGCAAATGAATTAGATAAATATCCAGTCGAAATTTATTGGATCTCAGATGTACCGGATGATGAAAAAATTGCGCTTACCCTGCAAGCTCAGGCGCAAAAAATTGGGATAAAAGTTGAAGTCAGAAAAGCGCCTTGGATTTCATATGTAGATCTTATGTCTACCCAGGACTCCACTCCTAATGCTGCAATTATCAGTGTTTCTCCAGATTATAATGAAGCTGGCGCAATGTTAAAATTGCGGTATGGTTCAAAATCTACAGGAACTTGGCAGCAAGGTGAATGGTTATTAAGTCCGGACTTTGATGCAAAAATTGAAGATGCATTATCTACTATTGATAGAACAGAAAGGTTTGCTAAATATGCTGAAATCCAAGAAGAAATTTCTACAGAAGTGTGTCCTTCAATTTGGGCTTTTGATACTGCAGAAAGAAGAGCATACCAGAGTGAATATGTGTTCTGGCCTTCAGCGGAGAAAATTAAAAATGGTGAAAGTGTAACTCCTGTATTGGGATACTATGCATATTTCAGAGACTTTAAAATATATCCAGATAAAATGAAAAAATAGTATAATCAAAATAACAAACAATTTGATTATGGATATTTACACTATCATGCAATTACTGAAGGTAAAAGCGTGGTAAATATCCATAATCTTAACTTTTATTTGACTTCAATTAGCGCAAATCCATTATTCTCATTATAGAGATGATTCGAAAGGCGTGATAAAGTTGGTAAAATTTTTATTTAGGAGACTTATTCAAGGTGTTTTCGTATTAATTGGAATTTCGATTCTAATTTTTGTTATTTCAAGGATAGTTCCTGGAGATCCTGCAAGAATGGCACTTGGTCCTCGTGCCTCACAAGAAATCGTGGAACAACTTAGAGAAGAAATGCATCTAAACGAGTCAATACCTATTCAATATGTTTATTGGTTCAAAGGTGTACTTACCGGTGACTTTGGTAAATCCTTAAATACTAAGCGCCCAGTTATTCAAGACGTCCTCGAGTTTTTACCTGCAACATTGGAACTTGCTTTCTTAGCTGGGTTCATATTTATTGTGGTATCAATTATTTTAGGTATACTAGCCGCAAGACACAAGGATACTTGGATAGACGGTGCATTACGGATAATGTCATACGCTGGAATAGCGCTGCCATCATTTGTAGTGGCTACGCTGTTGATTTTAGTTTTCGGGTATCATTGGAAAATAATACCGGTATTTGGCAGGTTAAGCAGTGAGTTTAATGTACCATATATCACAGGTATGGTAGTCTTTGATAGCCTCATTTCAGGGAATTTTGCTGCTGCTGGAGATGGATTAAAGCACTTGATATTACCTGCTTTCGCACTCTCTGTAGGCCCTTTGTTTCAAGAAGCCAGGATATTAAGATCTTCTTTGACTGATAATATGAATAAAGAATATGTATCTGTTGTGAGGGGCTATGGAATACCTAAAAGTGTAATTATGAGGAAGCACCTTTTAAAGCCTTCTTTTATTCCTGTGGTTTCGGTAATGGGTTTAGATTTTGCGTCTTTACTTGGAAATGCATTCCTTGTTGAGAAAATATTTAACTGGCCTGGTTTATCAAGATATGGTTTGAATGCTATGTTAAGCAAAGATTTAAATGCGATTTCAGCGGTGATTATTATAATTGGACTTATTTTTTTGATTGTGAATATAGTTGTTGACATCATTATTGCTTCACTAGATCCTCGTATTAGATTAGGGGGGAAATAAGAATGTCTATAAAGACGAATACAATTCAGCCTAATGGTTTTAAGATAAAGAAATTTGTGCTGAAACCTTCCACTAAAGAAAATTTGCGACAATATTGGTTTAAGTTTTCGCGGAATAAACTTTCAATTATTGGGCTAATTATCGTTTTGCTATCTATTTTCTTTGCGATATTTGCGACTTCGATTGTGCCATACCCTCAGCACTTGCGTGAATTCGTAGATTATAGCAGTTCAAAGATTGCTCCTAATAGCGATTATTTCTTTGGTACAGATACATATGGTAGAGATGTTTTTACGAGAATAATATTTTCTTTTAGAGGTGCCGTTTTAATGGCTGTCATAGTACTTTCTTTATCTGTCCCTGTAGGAGTGATTCTAGGTTTAATGGCAGGCTACTTTAATGGGACATGGATCGATACCATTATTATGAGAATTACAGATATTTTTTTGGCACTCCCGCCACTTATTTTAGCGCTTGCCATCGCTTCAGTGCTAGAACCCAATATGACGAGTTCAATGATCGCGGTTACAGTTATGTGGTGGCCATGGTATACGAGATTAGTGTACGGCATGGCTAGATCGCTGAGTGGAGAATATTTTGTAAAAAACGCCGAATTAATAGGCGCATCAAAAGCACATATAATTTTTAAAGAAATCCTTCCTAATTGCTTATCGCCAGTATTTACTAAAATGGCATTAGATGTAGGATGGGTCATTTTAATGGGTGCGACTTTAAGTTATGTCGGATTGGGAGAGCAACCCCCTACCCCGGCTTTTGGTCAAATGATCTCGGATGGCGCAAGATATCTCCCCGACTTGTGGTGGTTGACAATTTTTCCAGCTCTTGCGATAGCTTTTATGATATTAGGATTTAACTTTTTTGGAGATGGTATTAGAGATATGTTTGATACTGGGAGGTGATTTGATATGGCTGATAAATTGCTTGAAATTAAAAATTTGAAAGTATGGTATAAAACATATAAGGGTTATGCAAAAGTAGTGGATGGAATCGATTTTGAAATTTCCAAGGGTGAAAAAGTTGGGTTGGTCGGAGAATCAGGATGTGGAAAGACAACTACAATGAAAACTGTTTTAAGAGTTTTGGATGATAGTAATTCATATGTTCCTGAAGGAGAAATTTTACTTAATGGAAAAGATATTCTGAAAATGAAAGCAAATGAAATTCAAGTGATACGAAGAAATGATATTTCTATGATCTCTCAAGCACCTTCCGCTGCTCTGAACCCAGTATTTACCACAGAGCAACAACTCATTGATATTATAAGATACTCGAATACATCAAAAGGTATGAGCAAAGCTGAAATGTATGATTTAGCCATAAATGCAGTTAACAGTGTTATGATTTCTGATCCTGCGAGAATACTAAAATCATATCCTCATCAGCTAAGTGGGGGAATGAAACAGCGAATATGTATCGCGATGGCGCTCGTAACACCAAGGGAGCTCCTAATAGCGGATGAACCTGGTACTGCCCTTGATGTTACAGTACAAGATCAAATCCACCGGTTACTTAGTGCGTTAGTGGATGAAAAAGGTAGATCGTTAATTATGATTACACATTCACTGGGTGTCGCCCGAGAATTAGTAGATAGAATTTATGTCATGTACGCAGGAAATATTGTTGAAGTCGCTAAGACAAAGGACCTCTTCGAAAACGCTCTACATCCTTATACAAAGGGGTTGATGGAGTGTGTGCCAAGACTATCTGGAGGTGGAGTGTCATCTGGAATATACGGTTATATTCCGGACTATGTTAATCCGACACCGGGATGCAGATTTTCTCCTCGTTGCCCTCATGCCATGACGATCTGCTCAACTCAAAAGCCAAGACCAATTGAAATAAAAGAAGGTCATAAAGTCGCTTGCTTCTTGTATGACACCAATTAACATAAAGTCTTTACTCTAATTGGAAGGAGGTGCTTATCGGAATTGTTTGATTTGATTCCGGTAAAGAATTATGGGTGAAAAAATATTAGAGATAGATAACTTAAAGACCTATTTTCCAATAGATAAAACCAGATTTGTCAGAGCTGTTGATGGAGTAAACTTCAACATAAGCAAAGGTGAGATTATGGGTCTTGTAGGGGAATCGGGCTCGGGTAAGAGTACGATTGCATATACCATAATGGGTATGTATAAGCAAAGCGATGGGCAAATTATTTTTGATGGAAATACGATCACGCCCAAAGATAAAAATAGAAGTATGGACTTCAAGAGAAAAGCTCAGATCGTATTTCAGGATCCTGGTTCTTCGCTGAATCCTTACAAAGATGTTCGTCAAATTTTAAGTTTACCACTCAAAGTACACAAAATTGTTAGTAAAGATAAAATCGATGAAAAGATACTAGAAATCTTGGATATGGTTGAGTTGCCACCAGATTTTATGTATAAATCTCCAAACTCAATTGGTGGCGGGGAGAAGCAACTGGTTTCTATTGCCAGAGCATTGTGTAGTAATCCGAGTTTCATAATTCTAGATGAGCCTACTTCATCATTGGATGTTTCCATTCAAGCGAAGATCATCAATATGTTGTTGAAATTGCAAAAGGAAAAAGATCTTACTTACTTATTTATTACGCATGATCTTAGTCTCATGAGAAATATATCTACTAAAGTTGCGGTGATGTACTTGGGTAAAATGTGTGAGATTGCACCGACTGAATCATTTTACAAATCTCCGATGCATCCATACGCACAAATGTTGTTATCCTCTATCCCAGTCATTTCAGAAGAAGAGGAACTACTGAAACCTCAAAAGGTAATTTCTACTGGAGAAATACCTTCACCTGTAGATATCCCAACTGGGTGTAGTTTCCATACGCGTTGCAATCGCAAGATGGAAATTTGCAGTATAACAGATCCTGTTATGAACGAAATCTCACCGAATCATTTTGTAAGGTGCCATTTGTACAAGTAGATGATCGCCCGTACGATCGCCCGTACCTAGTACCCCCAGTGAAGTTGCGGAAGTTGTTTGCAAAAGTAACTAGATATATCAATGCTTTCAAAGGACAACAATCAAAAAACGAGTCGATCTGTACCAGGTATAGTTGAAGAAATATCGGAAATTAATTAACAATTTAAAACAACCCATTATCGTACAATCCGATAATGGGTTATAAAAAACATGCCACTTCCAAAATTTAACATTTTCAAAATCATTTGAATTGGGTGACCATCGGCAGAAAAAGTCTTTGCACTAGTCTTTCCTTCAGATTGAAAACCATACTAGCTCAGACTAGTACAACGTATTTGAAATAATTGTGCAAATATCTTCAAAGTGTTATAATTTGAATATCAACACTTTGGAGGTTTGTTAAGATGGCACGTCCTAAAAAATATGGAAATTCAAAGCTTACAGATG
>Ga0302241_1000417_pt1 | contig 39472 bp, 46 predicted proteins | sample AAG_UR_Arg_MG_FD_193532 | JGI IMG/M metagenome (GOLD analysis project Ga0302241, IMG submission 193532) | Enriched activated sludge microbial communities from anaerobic digester in WTTP, New Holstein, Wisconsin, United States - AAG_UR_Arg | ecosystem: Engineered > Bioreactor > Anaerobic >... | reverse complement strand
CGCTTGCGCATCTTTTCAAGCAGCTTTGCCTGGACTGTCTCAGAGTCGCTCGGAGTGCCTGTAGAGACATCCGTCGTACCTGGAACGATGCTCGGAGTCGGGCTCGGTGTGTAACTGCTGCTTCCCAATCCGCACATATCATTCACCTCCCCTTAAAATTAAAATGCCATCGGATCGTAGCCGCTGGTGTCGGCTACGTCATTTCTTACGCCGGTATGATCTATGTTTGCCGCCAGTGCCGCGACAGGAGCTGCGAAGGTAAGGCAAAGGGCGTCCCCGTCATCAGGAGAACGCCCAAGTTTTTCTTTTATGTCAGCCTTGTCTTCCAGGGCTATACGGCCCATGTCGTCGATAAAATAATCCACTGCAGTAAGATCTTCCGAAATATTCTCAGATTCCTCTCCTTCGCTTGGCAGGCATCCTCCGTTGATCAGCCATTCTTTGCATTCCCCGTATATCTCGCATCGTTTGTTTCGGTATATGTTCGATTTTGTAGCTTTCTCCCCGAAGTTGACGGGAAATACGCTTTTATACCCCAACGTTTTTGTCATGTCGTAGACGCCTGCGCCCAGCCCACCCGAAATATCAATAAATACCGCAGCAGGAGCCATTTCTTTCATATGGAAGATCAACAGGTTGGTTAGTCTGACCGTATCATACCCATTTACCGAGAAAATGCGTTTGGTATAGACACCCTGTCTCATCCACAAAACCGAGTTGTCGTCCCCAAACCGGGCAACGTCCAATCCAAAGATGAGAGACACTCCGGCCAAGTCCGATTTAATAAGACCTTTGGAATGATCCTTTGCAGCTTCTATCAGGTCGGCGCCTATAAGCTGGCTCACAGATGTCGACGGAAATTCTCCTTTTACGCGGACCTTTACTATATCCGAGTCTTCTCCGTACCTATCGATCAGGCTTTGCAGGAACGCCTTGTTGGTGATCTTGACCGTCCGACTGTCTATTTTTCTTGTGATCCAGTATTTGCGCTGCCTGAAGAAACAATCATGGAAACGCCCTTCCGATCTTGTTGGGTTCCCGAAGACAAACCAGAGTATTTCAGTCCGTTCGTCGGTAAGGGCTCCTTCCGTTACCTGCCATATTATCGGCGGGATCGCAGAAGCTTCGTCAAAGATGACAATTATCCGGCGGCCTTTATTGTGAAGTCCGGCAAATGCTTCGCTTTTCTGTTCAGTCCATGGAATAGCGTCTATTCTCCACGTGTCCTTATGTGCGGGATCCGTGCTGTACATAGATGTAGCGGAAATCTCGAACCAGTGAGCGTTGATGCACATGCTGTGCCATTTTGCAAGCTCGGCCCATGTTTTGGTTTTTAGCTGCGTCGCAGTGTTTGCTGTAACAACGCCGCGTGTATCCGGCATAGTGGACATGCCCCAGTGGAGTATCATCGCAGAGAAAGCGGACTTTCCCGCGCCATGGCCTGAACTTAGCGCGACCTGGATGACCCACGCCATTGCGTCTTCTGCAGATATTGCTCCTGCCCGAAGTTTACGCCCGACTTCTTCAAGTATTTCTTTCTGCCAATCTTCAGGGCCATCATAATCTTCAAGCGGAGTCCCTGGTTCCCCCCATGGGAAAGCATAAAGGACATATCCAAGAGGATCATATGCAAATCCGGCTATGTCATTTATCAGCGCATTTTCTATGTCATCCTGATTAGTCAGATCTTGCATCGAGGACTCTCTTCCTTGCCTTATCCAGCCGGGTTGCAACAGATACATTTACCTGGACATCCGACTGCTTGATCCCTGTTATTTCCGCAAGAAGCTTGGCGGCTGCTATTGGATCGTGAAGGTCTACCTCCACAGACATTGCGTTTGTCTTGGGGATCTGCTTGATGTTCAAAGACTTTAATGCAGCCGTGACATCTTCCGGCATGTTCGAAGTCGGAGCGATAAGCATCTCGCCGAAGTCGATCATGCTCTGGCCGCCATGCAGTTTGGCCAGCTCGTTCAGAATCTCGTCCCTGTTGGGATCGTTGCGGTCCGGAGAGATCTGGACAACGTCCGTAACATGCGTCGATACGATGCCGGTCAGCCTGCGCATTATCATTTCCCGTATGTTTTCTTTGTCGTAGCCTGATTTTTCAAGGGCTTCGCGGCGCAATTCCCTGATCCTGGCCTTGATGTTACCCTTGGTTAATAACTGCGAAGCCTTGACACGAGCGGATTTCTCGGCATATCCGGCACGGATGGCCGCAGCGCTTGCGTTGCTCTTAGGATCTGAAACATACTCCAGGCAGAACTTCTCCTGCATCTTGTTAAGCAGAAAATCATGCTCTTCTTCAGTTGGGATCTTCTTTGCCATCCGGTCCACCTCCTTTGTCTGCATAAAAATAGAGCCGCCCCAAGGAGGAACGACTCTTAATTTCTCGCTTTATGATATTTTTATACACCTCTGTTAACTATAGCGATTTTACCAGAAAATAGCAGTGTTGTAAACGGCGTACATTGTGAAAATATTTCATAAGTAAGCTATTGGTAAGGAAATTAAGCACTGTAAAGTGAACGTATCGCCTTGGAGAGTTCATTATGTTCTACCTCTCTCCATGCATCCACATCGGAAATAATATCCATGCAGGCGCGTTTTAATTTATATAGGGCTGCGGCTTTGAGCCTTTGGATATATCTGTAAGAATAATCCAGTTCAATCGTCATCTCTGCGATCTCCATATCGTCCCAGTAGTATAGAGCAACGACACGGCTCTCCGGAGGAGTCAATTCGCAATATGCAGGATAAAAGGTATTTACGATCCGCTGCAGCTTCTTGTAATAACGCTCATCCATTGCCTTGAGGAAACGTTCCTGTGCAGGAGATGAACTCCCGCCGTCTACCCTGGGTTCTCCATTGCTGCCGGGCGATACAGATATGATCTCAAGCCAGCATTTACGGTCTTGCATGTCCCTGTTTATAGCAGGGAAATCCCTTATTACTCCCTCAATAAGCATAATCTCTCCGCGTTTCATGTATAAACCTCCCCTTAAGTTTATTTATTGACTTGCCTGGTACTGTCCGCCTGCTGTCCGCCCTACTGTCCGCCTCTGTAAAATAAGACTGTTACTGATAAAAACACCTCTTGGCGGACAGCGGACAGTGAAATTAGTAATATTTGATAATCTTTAATAAGAATAAATTTATTAAATAAATATATAGAAAAATCGCGCAGTGCTGTCCGCCAAGAGGTTACAGTTATAGTGATAGCAAGGGTTTAGCACAGGCGGACAGTATATTTTCCGCTGTCCGCCTGTTTTCTCTTGACCCTTGGTATTACCGGGTTTTCTTGTGGCGGACAGTATGGCGGACAGTCCTTGTTTATTTGTACATCGAATAAATATCGTTTGAAACATAAGCCTTTGGCGGGACCAAATATACCCTGTTGCGGTTCTTCCCCTTGCGTTGAGGGTCAGTTCCGGTTTTCTTTTTTAATACCTGTCCAGCCCTTGCAACAAAGCTGCTCTGTTTGTCTCGGTCTATCCCACACGCTTCCAGAACTTGCATCGCAGTCATCTCGACCCAGAAATCCCTAGGTGCATCCCAGTTGAGACCCTCCTCGATCAGGAGCTCCACATAATTAAGAATCTCGAACGGCTTGTTCTGGGCTTCAAGCAGCTGATCTTCCTCCGAAGTAAGCCACCATTGCCGCCGATCCTCGTCGGAAGACAGGTAATACTCCTGGTAGACCTCGGCCCATAACTGCTGTGTGTCGAAGTCTGCAGGGATCCGATGCAGTTTTTTGAGCGGGATAACCCACCATCGGCTGTTGCCTGTACGGTCAATAAGAAATTGATAATCGTTGACCGTGGCGCAGAATATGCAGCGCCTCTGGTACGGAGATATCTTCTTTGCCCAGGGCAGACGGATCTCGTCCCTGCTGCTGGTGAGGAAGGATTTGAGTTTCGCAAGATCCGCCTTTCTGAACGTGGCCTCAAGTTCTCCAAGCTCTATGATCCAGTTGGATATACATCGCTTGACAGAGTCCTTATCGGAAGGATCCAGAGTAACTCCCTCGGCGAACCAGTTATCGTCACCGGCGAGGGATTTGAAGAACGTGGTCTTGCCTATCCCCTGAGCTCCTTGAAGCACCAGGGTCCCCCTCGTACGGAACCCATCCCCTGCAAAGGCTGCCGCCACCCCCGAAACAAGCCAGCGGCGGACAAGTATGTCACGGAGATCCGCAGAGAATCCATCTTCCGGCTCCAGGTATGAACAAATTTCATGGATCCGGGAGCGCCCGTCCCACTTGCGAGACTTGATCCAGTCCTGCACAGGATTGATTATGTTTTTTGAGGCGAGCCAGTTCACGTATCCGGGCATAAGAGAGACCGGGAATCCGTACTCTACACAGGCGGAAGTTACTGGCCCATCCAGTGCGGCATTGAGAGAATGGTCAGTACTGAATTTTGCGCCAGGCACGCCGATCTCTATTTCTTTTTTTATTTCATCATATTTGATAGAAAATTTATGAAAGCTCATTAAAATCTCGAAATTTTCTTTGACTCCCATAGGCTTCCCGGTTTTTTCATTGACCTTGATAAACTTCGGATATGAATTTCTATACTCAAAATCGGCAGAAGCCTTTATGATCTCAAGTTTTCTAAGCATTTCGTCCCTGGTGGCATTGAGACCGCGGGTACATGCAAAATCATTCCAGTCGGAAAGCGATTCGTTCTCTTTGAAGTCCGGGGCTACAAAAGGGATCCCAAGATCTTCGAAGACTTTAATGGCTGCCGCCACCCCCGGATTGCCCTGCCCCTTATATGCATCATTATCCGCAGCTACGACAAGATCCCATCCGGGATTGGCTGTCTGGATGTTTTTGGCCACAGGGTAAAGATTGCCGGCATCTGCGGCAACGATAACAATATCTCCGGTTGCTTCGCGAACGCTGCAGCCGGTCGCCCAGCCCTCACATATCCATGTATGCCCGGTCGGCTCAACATCTAAAGGTCCAAGATCTCCATCCAGCACGCTGAAAAAACCCACCTTCGGGGCATTGAGCTGGAATAGCTTATCTCCGGCACCCGATATTGTCTGGATAGTCTGGACCTCGCCTGCGGCGTTGAAGTAAGGGATAACCAGGTTATTGCCCAGAAGCCTTGCACCATGGGCGGACCTAAGTCCCTTTCTCATTATGTAATTATGCAGCGGATGCGCCAGAGTCGCGTTGTTCCACTTTTCCTGTGCTATAAGAATAGCTCGCTGGCGCTCCATGGCATACTGGCGTTCACGTTCGGCCCGCTCGATTTCTTTTTTTTCGATAAAAGACCGGCGCTCTTCCGTGGACATGCTGCTGAAAGTGTCGCTTTTGTATGACCACGCCTCATAAGGGACACCATGGGAGGCCCTGTAGCTTTTGAACCAGCCTGCCGGGGACTCGTCCAGGTAGATACAGTACTCTCCGGACCTGTCCCTGCCTTTGTCCCCGGTCAGTTTTAGCCGGTGCTTATGTCCGTCCATTCTAAGCTGCTCACCAGATGCAGGTGAGATCCCGCAGGATTCCATTGCCTCTATGAAAGATCTCTCTATGTCGGAATAGCTGAAGTCCATCTTTTCACCTGCCCTTCAAAAAGCAACATTTTACGGCCCATCCGGTGCAAGAATCCGGATCGCAAATAATGTTTTTTCCTTAATCCTAAGAAGTTTTTGCAGTTGAGGCAGAAACTTCTCTGAGCCCATCGCATTCAAAATCATCCAGATAGGACCCTATGCACAAGGCACATTTTTTACTCTTTGCCTCATTAATATTTTCAGCCTCTATAAAAGGGATATAATCAGGATCTTCAGGGCATATAAAGTATTTCATTTTTTATATTCCTCCTTACACCTTAAAATAATGACATCTGACGGCATCCAAATATAAGTGAGTTGATCCATGCCGTCAGCTCCTTCCCCGCCAAAGGATTTTCATCGGCATTCATTTTTATTCTTTGCCTTATTTCAGCACACGCTTCCTCAAGGCAATCTTCTCTGTTGGAATATCCGCGTCTGATAGAACACGGCGCAAAACAGAACCCGCGCAGGGATTCTAGATTGTCCATTAATTCGCCCGACAGTCCATATCTCCATAATCCGTCCTCGCAATGAGCAAGGGATAGTTCCATATTGCTGTGTCTTCCCGAAAATTCCATTTTTTCAAGCCCCTCGGTGTAGACTCTATGTTGGCTTGGAAGTGACATTTTAAGCCCCCCCCTTTTTTTTTACACCAGGTCCTCAAGTTTAGGCGGACGAAAGTTAGGGCCCTTCATCACTTTTCCATCTTCGTTATAAAAGGGCCGGCCATCTTCGCCCATCTTGCTAAGGTTCGATTCAAAAACACGCTTCATAGCTTCGTCCAGATCCATTTTCAATGCATTGGCCGTCCCGATCAGCACGACGATGGAGTCTGCTATCGCATCCAGGGTCTCTATCCTGCCTTTTTTAATTATCTCCGGATCATCGTCTTGCATTCCCTCTAAGACCGTATCTAAACCATGCCATAGCTCATAAATTTCTTCATCAACCAACTCTACCCTTAGACTTATAAGTTCTTGGACATCATCAAGCTTTTTTTCAAAGACATTCTGGAAGCGGCTTACTTCCTCAATCCACTCGTTCATTTTTCTCCTCCAAAAAGAGCCCCTGCTGCATCGAATTTTTATCCTTCCAATCTCCGCAGCGGGACTTAACGTCGCTTTTGTTTATGATCCCCAGCTTCGTGCAGCGGATCCGGCAAAATTCTCCGTTGAACCACTGCTCTTCCTTGCGCGCACAGCTATCGCAGAATCCCTCGATCATGAACGATCTCTCCCGTCTTGTTATTTCCGTAGCTTTATATTATTTCCATACGCGGGCCCCAGCAGGTATGACAAAGTTTTTTGCATTCGAAGCATCCAAAATCATGAAGGTCGACGGCCGCTTGAACATTGGGGTCTCCGATATACATGGGACCGCGAAGCCCGCAGCAGCAGACGGCAAACATACACGGACTACCCGACAGCGCATGTTTCAGCCAAATTCTGATCCTACCCAGCATCCTCTTCATTACAGATCTCTCCCCTCTTGCTTCTGCTGTATCTTTATCTTGCGCCTGCGCTGTACATCCGAATACAGCAGCGCTTTTGTGACAGCTTCGACATCCCATAGCTTGCGCATCGACTCAACTTCAAGCGGTTGAGGATATATCCCGGCATAAACTTTCTGCTTGAAAGTGGATTCCCCTATCACCCAAGCCGCCGCGATTTCTTTGCTTGTGACAGCGCCTGAACTTGGCCAGAATATATACTCGTCGGCGGCATTGTTCCCCGTATTGCCGTCCGGGATACTGTTTTTATTTTCTTCTGTTTCTGCTTCTGCCTCAGCTGCGCTAGTTGATTGGCTCTCGCCTGCTATTTCGCCGCTGTGCGCAAGAACTTTAATCGCGCCCTCGAACCTGCGCAGTTTGTCCACGTAGCAGCTGGGCATTGCGCTGCTGAAATCACCGGTGATAGTCACTCGCCATCCCGATTCGTCCAAAGTCAAAAATGCGCCCGCCATCACCTCTCCTCCTCTCTGAATCCATACCGGATCGTGAACCCGCGGCACGGATTATCACAAGTTATGCATCCCCGCCTTGACGGCGTCTTCGACTTCAAGATTTTTAAACGGGACCATATGGATATAGCTCCCTTCGTTCCTAGGACACTCGGCAACGCGCATTAACGTTCGATACGTCACTCCGTCCGCCTCCATTCGATCCGCACAATGATAATTCCGTACCACCCTTGCGACGCGACTCTGACGTAGAGTTGCGATCGACAGTTTCGACGCTTATGTCGCCGACCATAAAATCAATGTTGGTGTAGCTGATGATCCATCCACCGGTTGGCTGCCTGAATAGAAAATGGCTAACTCCGCCGTACCCCGAGGTAGTTCCTACAAAACGCAAAAAGTTCCCATTTATCACGTAGCGTTCGCGGACTTTGAATAATTTCGTGTCGATTATTTTATATTGCCGCCTGGTACTGATTTCCGCAGAACGTTCGGGCATTTGGGGATAGTAGTATTCGCTGGCAATATCCTTGGGATTGCATCGAAGTGCTGAAGATAATGCCCTGACGGTCGCCGAGCTCGTCGTGCCCTTGCTACCGGATTCAATCGCGCCAATAGTCGAAACGCCTAACCCTGTCAATAGAGCGAGGGCCGACTGGCTCAGCCCGACATGCATTCTGCGTTGCCTGAAAAAATCAGGATCTACGATCCATTTATTTTGCAGATCTCTCATTCGATCACCCGCCAAGGCTATTGCCGTTTAATTTAAATCTGCCATTCTGACAACCTGCATTCTTAAAATCCGTACTTTATAGCGGGATGCCGGAGACGTCCGCGCATATCTCAAATGTCTTTTCGAATACGTCACGACCGCAGGGATAAAATTCACCGTACACTCCCTTGATGACGTAATCTCCGGGAGAGACAAACATTTTTCCTTTTGGCGTTGGAATTATCAGCGTCCTAATAGGAGGGCACTTTCCTGTCGCTGTATATGCGCAATCGTTTATCTCGCTGTCAAGACGACCCCCGACAAATTCATATATCTTTTCTTTGTTGAGTCCGTCATATAAAATAGCTTCGATAACCACAGGCTTCTTACGATATTTCATGATCTTTGCCCCTCATTCATCGTCTTCAGCGCGCTCAGCGTTCCAGCCTTAAGGCAATCGAAAAGGGAGGCGATCTCCTCAGGCGTCGCACCTTCCGGAGTCCTGCCTCCCAGTTCCACACATGCCTTGCCGTCCACCAGCACCAGCTGCACCCTAAGTTCGTTGGGATATCCCGTTACGCAATTCATATTCATGACCTCCGTCTCCTTCCCTGAATTCCTGATCCTGATCTCGATCCTTACAATGCCATCAGCCGCGTTAGCCAGCCGGGCTTTCGCCCCGCCTGGCGCTTTTTCTTCTTCGGGCGGGGCTTCGTAGGGTTTTCCGGAATAAGGATCTCCGAAAGCTCGACGCCTAGTGCGCGGGCAACTGCGGATGCGACACCTGTCGTTGCATCGCATTGTCCAAGTTCCATTTTGGAAAGCTGCGTCTGGCTGATATCCGCCCTCTCCGCAACCGCGGATTGGGACAGGTTAAACTCAACCCTTATTTTTTTAATTTTCTTTCCGTCTATCACCTTTCATCACCTCTTTTTCTCTCAGCAGCTGGACCCCGTCGGGTCCTTGATTATCTCAGCCGCCTCAGCAGCTCGCGCCGTGTCTCGTCCAGGCCTCTTGAAGATGCAAAGTCGTTCCAGTCCGACAGCTGCTCGCCTTCGTTAAAAACAGGCATGGAAAATGGGATCCCGAGCCTTTCAAAAACATCAAGGGCAGCCGTAAGCCCGGCATTGCCCCCGTCCCTCCATCCGTCGTTGTCCGCCGCGACCGCAATTTCCCATTGCGGATAAGATCTTAAGATCTTCTTCGCTACGGGATAAAGGTTTTCTGCGCTCCCGGCCACAATCACCGGATCTCCCGTCGCCTCGTGCACGCTGCACCCAGTCGCCCACCCCTCGCATATCCACATATGTCCGGTAGTTTCCGCATATCTTTTCCCGTCGTCCGGCACACAGTAAAGGCCCCGAGTCGGCGCGTCCGGCTGGAAGCGCTTCTCTCCCGTCTCCGAGATCATCTGCACCGTCACCACAGGCCCTCCGGCCTCCCGAACGTAAGGAATGAGAAGCTCTCCATCCAGGACCCTCGCTCCGTGCGCCGATAAGAGCCCCTTCTTTACGATGTACCGGTGCATAGAAGAGGCAAAAGGCGCGCCGTACCACTTCTCTTTGGCACGCCGGATCCCGTGCTCCTCGCGTGATATCTGCATTGCGTCTTGTTCAGCGCTCATTTTTTGTGCCCCTCTCTGAATATCCTTAGCTGATATTGCGATTATAATAATATGTTCTTATTGTGTCAAGAGTATATTCTTAATTAAATAGTATCGTCTTTTGACCTTATAGTAATATGTGATTAAAATTGCCTTATGGATAAGAACAGACTCGGGAAAACCCTGAAGAAAATAAGGCAACAGTCCGGCCTATCGCAAAAGCAGGTGGCCGAGATGGTTGATGTTCATCAGACTCAAATAGGGAAGATCGAAACGGGAGAAACGGATACTACGACGAGCGTCCTGAAAAGAGTATGTATCGCCTTAAGGGTCTCCCCGGTCGACCTTCTTTTTGACGGCGAAGAGATTCCAGACTTTTTAAAATCATCGGCAGCGGGAAATCTGCAGAAACCGCAGGACCACAATAGCCATGACGGCCTCATGCTCCACGAGGCATCACTCGTTACACTTGTGAACTATCTCCGAGACAGAATAAAAAAAGAAAACAAATCATTAAGTGAAGAGGATCGGTCAGACATCCAGAAAGCGCTCTCGTCATGCATGTGCGACCTGGATAATTCTAACGGGAACGAAAGAACAGCTTAACCCCAGTAAAAACAGCAATAAAAAGCTGAATAGATGAGGAGGAATATATATGTGCGGGCTTATTGTCTTCACGGCAATCGGCGCAATTCTTATTTCTGTTTTATCTCATTTTATGAATATTGATATAAAAATAACAGTATATGCTCCGCTTTTCGCAATGATAATAATGATGATCTCTATGGGACTTTCAAAAAAACGCTTGGAATCAATGGCCGAAATGGCATGGCAAGAACTAATAATAATAGATCCAGACTTGGATTCTGCTTATGATAAAGACTTCTTTATGGCTAATTCATGTATTTTTATTCCACAAATTTACAGTTTTTATAGATTTAACCCAATACTGCGCGGTGAAGCAGGAGCTGAGGCCGTATGGGTTCAATTTTGTGGCTACGTGACAATTGGATTCTCAATCTGGTATCACGAATACCAAGCTACAGCGCTTGCTGTTTTAATAATATTATTAAATTATGTATTTTTCAGATATCCAGCTATATTTTATACTGATTCACATAGAGATAATATTAAACGTTGCTGGTTAAACTATAGCAGGAAAATAAAAAAGAACTGCAAGAAATCTAAAAACTCAATTTTTCGAGAGACCAACAGCCCCAACATATATACAGAAGGAGTTGCTCAAATTGCATATGAACGGATTGTGTCTATTATAGAAGAAAAACATAAATAATTGTTTAGTTACAAGGAGACCTTGATTATGAAAAAAATATATTTAATCCCAACAGCAATACTATTCGGTGCGCTTTTAAGTGATCTGCCTTATGGATATTTCCAAATACTCAGATGGACAACATGCATTACAGCAATATTTTTTGCTAATGAATCAATGAGTTGGTTCAAACAACCGGTTCCGTCAATTTTTATAGCAATTGCTGTTCTTTTTAACCCTATTTTACCAATGCACCTCTCAAGATCAATTTGGCTTATATTAGATGTGATAACTGGAATATTATTCCTGACATGGATATTTAAAATTCAAATATTAAAAAGGATACGCTAACAATTCAACATCAGCCCGTCCAAATAATCTGCATACCACTGCATCATTTTTATCCTTTCAGGAAGGTACTGCGCATAATTATAGGCAGCCCTTATGTCGTCGTTGCCAGGCACATGCGCCAGCTGCCGCTCTATTGCGTCTCCAGGCCATAATCCAGATTCATTAAGGATCGTGCTGGCCATGCTGCGGAACCCGTGGGCCGTCATCTGCTCCGGGCCGAAGCCCAGGGACCTTATGGCCACCCTCACGGTATCAGCGGACATAGAAATATGCGGACTCCGCTCGGACGGGAACACAAATTGAGACCTGTTGTCTGCTGCTTCCAGGATTGACTTCTGATTCTTCAGCACTTCCATTGCCTGTCTGGAAAGCGGCACCAGGTGTATCCGGCGCATCTTCATGCGCTCTGCAGGGATCCTCCACTCTGCGCGGTCAAAATCGATCTCACTCCAGAGAGCTCCGCGGATCTCGCCCGGACGGCAGAAAGTATAGGCCGAAAAGAGCATCGCATTTCTGACCTTCGGCTGCCGGTAATAATATATTTTCGTCATCAGATCCGCCACGTCGCGCGGATCCGTCACGGACGCCATATGTTTATGCCGCACCGATATGATCACGTCGCCAGTCCCGGACGTAGGATCGTAGACAAGGGCATGCAGGCCGATGCCGTAGCGGAACACTTGCTTGTATATGCTCAGTATTCTGTGTGACGTATCTATATATCCCTTCTCCTGGATGCTTTTGATAACAGACGTTATCTCTCCCGGCTTAATATCCGCAGCGGATCTGTTGATAAATGGCGGCAGGACATACTGCTGTATGCGCCCTTCGACAGTCCGGGAATAACTCGGCGCCTTCGAGGCGATCTTAACCTTGTACCAGTCCCAGACAAGCTCTGAAAATTTTAAGTTATATGGGACATCTCCAAGGGAAATATCAACGGACCTCCTTTTTTCAGCGCAGGCGATCCTGGCTTCCTTCAAAGAAAGATCCGGATATTTCCCCAGGAGGAATTTCCTCCGCTTGTTGTTCTTTTTAAATGAGAGCCACCAATACTTATGTCCGGCCGGCACGACCTCAATATAAAGGCCGTCGACGATCAGGCGCATATACCTCTTATCTGCCGGCTGCAGAGCGCGAACTTCCTTATCGGTCATCATAGCGATTCCTCCAAAGGCTGTATATGACTGTGTTTAGACCCTAAAAGGTCACTATAACCTAATTTTATGGAGCTATAGTGACCTTTATAGAACACCTTAATCTCAATAAGGTTCATTCTAGTCTATTAACCTTCATCAGTCAAAGGAGAAAATAAATCCCGAAAAAGCAAGGCTCTAAGCCAGCTTTATCTATCTTTCCCTAAAAAAAATAGACCCTTCATGAGGGTCTATTAAGATAGTTGGTGGAGACGCGGAGATTCTGAAGTTTTGTTTTGAGTTCAGTTATACCAATTATTTACAAAGTTTTTTGTCCTGCTATAGTGCCATTTATAGAACACTTACCACAATTTCCAGACTATCCCGAAACCAACAGCGAGCTGAAAATCTCCTGCGCTTGTGTATGAAGGACCGGCGAAAACTCCAAGCCCCGGAAGCTTAGACTTACGCAGCTCCCCCTTCCATGCAGCTTCACGCGCCTCAATATCCTTCTCAACTTGCTCTAAACGCAGCATAACCTTGTCTGCATACTCCACAGACGCAGCGTTCTGCTCCCAATACATATCCCGCCAATGGTCGCGATCTAGCCGGTAGGTCCGCAGCGCCTGAAAGATCAGCCGTCCGGAATATTCGTTCGTCCAATATCCATTTTTTTCTACTATTTGGCCCTCATTGATCGGAAGAAAGACTATTTGTTCTGGATCCGGCGAGCTCTGCTGCGAAAATCCGCAGCTCGGAGACCACGCCATCAGCAATAGCGTCAGGAGCCATAACAGCGGCATCTTTTGCAGTTTGGACATAAATGTTCACTTCCCCCTCTTTTGCTGCCTCTCCGTGCGTCCTGACAGCAGTTTTATAATCCGACGCCTCATCTTTTGCGGCATTTATTGCCACCTGTGGATCCGGCAGCGGACTCACGTCGCTATATATAAAATCCCAAACATACCAGGCACAGATCGCTATAATTACCGCAGCGATAACATATAAATATTTACTCAGATTCTTCGTCTCGCCGTTCTCCATGCAGATCCCCCCGTCCGCTCCATTTTTTAAATGCATAGCTGGCCCATATCCCTCCGCACACTCCGGCCAGCGCATCAAAATGATCATACGGCAGACTAAAAAATTGCTCCGCCGCCCAGGATATAAGCACGACGACCGTGACAACAACAGCCGCAATACGCGGCAAACTCATGGCCTTAAATTCCAGATCATCGTAGACAACGAGGGCCAGGTCACGAAGAGGTTTTATCAGCATCCTTTTTATTTTCAGCACCATCAGCATTCCGCCTCTCGACCCCATATTTGCCATAAAGGATTTTATCGATCACCCCGTCTACCCATACGCCGCCGCGCCGGACCGATATAGCAACCAATGCGATGGTCCCGCACGGGCCAAGTTTCAACTCTATTGCAATCGCTGATATAAAACCGGCTAGAAATATATCCCCCATCACGCCTACTGCCAGCTTTTGCAGCGAAAACTTATCCTTCAAAAAGTGAAACTGAAAGAAGTCCAGGAGGCTGGCTATCAAGCCGGTCAGCAGCCCGGGGAGCAGCAGAAAAAATATAGCGCGCATGGAGACCCAGAAATCGTTAAAATCCTGCTGGTTCATGCGCCTATCCCCTCCACCTCGCCCTGTGCCCGCGTACATCCACGTGGATAAACGTATCGTAAATGCCTATCCCCCCATGTAGAAATACCTTGAATTGCTCAGCGGCTCGGACTAGTTCTTTAGGCGTTAGTCCCTCTACCCATATATCAGCAGCATATCCGCGCAGATGATATGAATTCTTGGTCCCGCCCACAGCGGCATTATGTTCCGGACAGCGGGTCCCGGAGTTGACGATTATAGGCATGCCCAAATAGTCTCTCAGTTCCTGAAGCCCTTTAATAAGAGCCGGAGTGATATTGAATTTCTTACATCCACACTTGCATTGAAATTCAGATCTGGAAAAATTAGCGCTAAGATCCCCCATTCATATCACTCCCGGTCCTCTAAGATTTTTTTGAACTGCAGATAAAGATCATGTACATTACGACCATATGCCTCTGCCATTACCCCGGCTCCGTTATAATCCCTGGCGGCTAATCGCACATTGCCGCAGCGTTTTTTCAGGAGAGTAGCCAAATGAGCGGTGCCGTAACGAATATTTTGGTCAGGATCCAACAGCGCCGTTATTACTTCCGGCCCCTTGTGCGCAGAGGAAAGATAACCCCACGCCGTCGTAACCAAAAGCTGCATCAGTCCATAACTACTCATGATCTCTAACGGAGCAAGGCCTGTTGCCTGGACAATGGCCTTAATTTTGTCATCTCGATGCGCTCTAACTATGCTGGACAGTGCCTCAGGTTCTGAACGCCTGGCATTGGGATTCCCGGCAGATTCCATCTGAATGATCGCCAGGATCAGCGCTACCGGCACTGGAGTGATCCCTCGGCATTCCCATTTTTCGGCCAATGGCCGCCATTTTTTTACCTTCTCCTTTATTTCGGCCATCCTTAACGCTCCTTAATCTTTTTCACTGCCCATTTCGGCACTGCCTTAAATCTTGCCAATATCCACTTTACGCCGCTACGGCCATCACTGATAAACGGGCTAAGGTTCATTCCGATCGCCTCCTAAAATAAAAAAGAGCTCCAAAAGGAGCCCTTTTTATCCTTTTTAAAAATATACATATCAGTCAGCTAAAGATTAAACAGGCTCTCCGTCATTTGAGGAGCCGCCTGTAATAGTAATAGGAAGCTCCTGCCAATAAATTGAATCGGCAGCCGGAGTCTGCCCTGTACATCTCTGTATACAAGTCCATAATTTATCGGAATAAATAACCATATTGCCGGCGTAATATTGTGCGCCTGCATCATAATTGCCACGCATAGTGAATCCGGAACCTGCCCCGAATTTATCAAGATCGGCATACCTATGGACCCCATCGCCGACGAAATACTCAGCCTGGCCTGGGCTTAGGCGCCCCACAGTTATACAGAGAGCATTTGCGGGTATTATACCCTCATACGAACTCCAATCCGCGTGTGGGTATGCCGGCACCTCCGCAAGATTAAAATCGCAGCTACGTAATGCATGGACACTCTTTGGCAGCATTTAACAACTCCCCTTTCAATTTTTTATCAACGTCCTTCGATATATTGATAACAGTATTTAAACTATTACAATGTTTCATGTAGCCCAAAAAACTGGCCCATACCTGCATTATAGCCTCCTTGTTCAATGCGCCGTGCTTATATAGGCGACACATCCTCAACAGCCGCTTCCGCATACGACGAACGTTTCTTTTTCGAGGAAGCCTATGTGTTGGCCACATGCGATATCCGCAGAAATTCAACCCCTTGCTGATCGGCTGGATCCTGCTTTTAGGGTTAAGTTTCAGTCCTATATCCATTTCGACAAAACGCTCCATCTCAAAATATACATACCTGGCCTCTGATTTATCCCGGCAGATGGCGATAAAATCGTCCATATACCTCAGATAATACATAATCCCCATAACTTCCTTGGCGTAATGATCGAGCGGGTCCAGGACTATGTTCGCCATAAGTTGGCTCGTGAGTGCGCCTATAGGCACGCCTACCCCATGTTCTGCGCCGGTATCAACTATGCGATCCATGAGCCATAGCGTATCCTTGCAACGGATAGTCCGCCTGTACTGCTCTTTAAGAAATACATGCGGTATAGAGGCAAAATAACTCTTAATATCACCCTTGACGATATAAGGGCTCTTGTATTTTGCTTTTACCATGCGTAAATAATGCTCGGCCATATCTACAGCCGAATGCGTCCCCTTGTTTTTCCTGCAGGCAAATGAGCATCCCATAAAACGGCGCTCAAACAGCGGCCCGATAACCTGCACAAGCGCATGATGCAGCACCCGATCGCAGAAGGCCGGAGCGGCTATTTCGCGCATTTTTGGCTCATACACGGTAAAATACCTGTATGGTTGCGACTGCCAGGAATGCCAGATCAGATGGTTCTGTAAATTGATGAGATTTTCTTCCAGCCGATACTTATAAACAAGCGCCTCGTGCCTGAAGCGCTTTCCCTTAGATGCATTTTTGTACGCCTCTACGAGATTGTTAAAATCATAAATTTTCGGATAGAGGCTCCCAAAGGTAGTTGGCATGCCGTCTCCTTTCTAAAATCAAGCAGCGGGGTTAGGTATTTTCCGGCTAAAAGCCTCCGACTTGCCGCTCTTGGAGTTCATCTTTACCAAACGGAAGGAATCAGGCTCCTTTTCCTCCTTGTACAGACTTAAGGTCCATGGGCCTTAAGTAACAGACTATAAGGGAGAGCGGGGCGGACGCCGATGTTGATGTTAGTGTTGGACGCAGTGTTGTTCAGGTTCAGATACGACACACCAGCCTTCGACGTGTTGTTGAAATTGCCACCACGGTAGCAAACACACGGCCTACAGCCTGACCCCCTTGGACGGTGGATCAGTACGGCTTCTTGATCCAGCCGCCTAATCTCCGCCCGACTTCGTCAATTTTCTTTGCCCATATTTCATATTGTTTTGGCGGCAGAAAGCCCAAACTGACGGACATCCGGACATAGCATCGCAAAACGTCAAGCTCGACGTCGATCTCTCTCAGCCAATCAAGGCGTTTTTCTTTCGTTTTATTTGCCCGGATGATAAGGGAGATGACAAGTGTCATCTCCCTCTTGATATCGGCTACGAGCGTGAACCGTTCAGATTTCGGGAAATGCCGACACGCCGTATATCCGTATGTGAACGCATCTTCTGCCAGCTGCAGGATCTCAAGATTCATAACCTAAAACCATCGGAGTATCAAAATGCCGGAGATCGGAGTATCAAACCCTGTAAAAAGCGGGGCGGACGCCGATGTCGAAGTAAGTGTTGGACGCAGTGTAGCCCAGGTTCAGATACGACACACCAGCCCTCGACGTGTGGCTGAAAACGCCACCACGGTAGCACACACACGTAGCGGCTAAGTTGTACCAAAATCCATCTGTACCATAATCTCCGGAATCGTGCGGTATTATACAGAGTTCCTTCAGTAATTTAGGCGCTGCAACTTGGGTCGCGACGCTCTCGACAGTTTTCTGGTATGTCTGTGAGATCAATTTGAACCCGTCGCTCGCTCCTGATCCCGGGACGGTAATGCCGTAATCCGCAGCAGCTGTTACAAATTTCAGTTCGCCGGCCGTTCCGTCGCTGGCCAATGTGCCTATATGGGCCTCATCGTCCAAGATGCTCTTATATAGCGCGTTGATCCCAGTATCTGGGCTTGCGGCATTGTTGTTTTCAATGATCTGTATGAGCCCATTTTTCAGCTGCAGGCCATCGACCATCTCAGTCACGTTGCCGTTAAGGTCCCATACGCCGTATGGACTGCCGTCGTGGCTCCATGCCAGAGGCCCGCTGCCGGTCAAAACGCGGCCGTTATATTTTGTCCCGCTGCTGTCGTAAATATATGAAACTTCTCCTGCCTCCGTAGGGACCGCATAATCCTTGCCGTAATAATTATTCCCGCGTGGCTGGAATCCCTGAGATTTGCACAAAAGGGACAGATACGCCCACTCTGAATTTGTCATCATATGATGTCCCGCACCATTATTACGGCCGGCCGTCTGGAATGTTGCGAAATTCTGAGAATTTGCAGGATCAACTCCGCGCAGGGACAGCAATAGATTCTTAGCATTGGATGCCTGTATGCACCCCTGATACTTCCCGATAAAAAGATCTTTGATTATCGATGATCCCACACGAAATGCCGGATGAACCTGCCCTGGAACTGATTCTGCGGCTGAGATAGGTGTTGATTTTGGGCCAAACCGCACATAGATACTGGGGAAATACAGCGGCGAAGTGGCTCCGTCTGATATCCATTCGAGGAAGTTTCGCCCCCCCGAAAGTTCCGCTACTCTGTTGCTCAAGTCTCGGCGTTCTGCGGCATCAGCGAAGCCAAGGGCGCCGTAACTTTTGAATCTGCGCGTTATCTCTAATTCCAACCCGCGCATTGCGCGATCCTGCTCTGCCACTCTCATATCATTCACTCTCCATTTCAATTTCAGGCATTACGGGTTGTGGAAAATATTCCATATATATGCGCCGAATATCCGCATCAAATACAGCAACATACCCAACCGCAGCAGATTCATCTCCGGCAACTATAGTTTCTGCTGGGTCCGGAAGCGCGACCCCCTCATCCAAATAAGAGAGAAATATTTTTACGTGCCCCACATCGACTGGCGTAAGGGTTGGAATCATCCTTCTGTCACCTCCATAGAAATTTGCCGTCCGAGAGACGCTGCGTAAACCGTCTCTGGCGTTTGTGCGGTCGAATCGAAGTCCAGCTTGATAATTTCGCCTGGCTCAAGCCTGCGGCCTGCGACTACTGCAGCTATGCATTCGTCAAGATTACGCGCGCGGAGAAAGACGCGCCCCGAGAGCGCGGATGTCCCGGCAAACAGTGATGCGCTGGTGGCGGTTACAGTCTTGATGGCAGAAATAGTGCTCATGTTTTATACCTCCTGTTTTTTTATTTTTTTTTAAAAAGTTGAATAAAATACACCCCTTATCCGTCATCTATAGGCATAGGTTCATCTCCTTTCGTCGAATAAAAAAAGCACCCGGCGATTCACCGGATGCCGCTGTTTTTGTTTGTTCTGCTGCTAGTTATTTTTCTTTGGTCTGAATCCCCCTCCCAGGATCACGTATGCCCATGGAATTGCCTCATCTTCGTTATAGAGCTCCCAGAATGCCTTAGCCGCCCGCAGCATTACCCTGTTCGGCAGTCCTGTACTGTAACCGACAACCTCCGCGCCGGACCAGACAAGCGGTTCCAGATCGCGGTCCTCCGGTTCTGCCTCTATGACCTTATCGGCGGCCTGTATAAGCTTAAAAATACTTCTGAGGCTTGCTTCCGCCGGGCTAAATGTATATCGCCCAATTTCCGCACCCCTTGCAAGATCCCTTACTAAAGGCACGGTACTCAGCGGAGAAAGGAACGCCTGTTTTGCCGTCCACTTGACCCACTCCTCTATTTCAATTTCTCCATCCTCATCGTCGTCGTCAGGGCCGTAACCACGCAAAAGACTTTCAGCGACGTTCTGACATATAAGGATATAAAATACGTAAGATGCCAGATCCCCGAAACGCCCCCTTAACCCATGGCCGTGTATCACCTTCATCAGCGCCTCGTTCTGCATCTGGTACATGACCCTGAACCAGCTGTAGAACATAGAAACCCATCTCTGCCACGTGCCGGATCTCTCAAATGTTGTAAGGTCGGCCAGGTTCGATGCGCTCTGGGTCTGTCGAATTATAGAGTCGGCAAAAGCTATAGCGTCTGCCTCGTTGCCATTGAATTTCTTGATCCCCATTTTGTATGCCTCGGCCCATCCAGGCACATTGCAGAGATTCTGCATCATGGGATAGATGTCAAGCATGCGGTCCTGCCACCACTTGAGGCCGCCGGACTGGGAGCTCCAGTTCTGCCTGAGCCTTCTGACTTCTAGGGTCTGACCTCGATATTGATCACGCATGAAATCAGATTTCTCAAGCACGAATGAATAGATATCCCTGTTGCCCATCAGCCCGTTTAAGATCGCTCTGGCAGTTCTCACAAACCCTATCCTGTGCGCCAGGGCAAAGTATCCAAGAGGCTGCATCAGAGCTCCAGTTACATTGGCTCCAAGAGCAAACATTGCCGTGCCGGATATCGCTTTGTTAGCTAACCTGTCTCCGTCAGACATCGCTATGCCGTTATTTTTCGTATTTCCCGCAACGTCATTCAGCCACTTATTGATATTTTGGCGTCTTTTTTTACCCAGCACCTGGTCTATCGTTGTTTCGACAGTCGGATGCCTGAGTATCTTGCGTACATCTCTCAGTGCCGGAGCCACTTCGAAGTCATGGATAACATTTGCCAGGTGGTTATCAAGCACGCTGAGCGACAGCAGAGGCGGACGTCCTTCTACATCCACGGCACGGAGCTTTCGGTGTCCGGACTTAGTGTATGTATGAGCAAACCCCAATGTTGTCGACGTCAGAGCAGTTTCCAGTTCAGTCTGTGCTGCAGCCTGGGTCGAATACCTGAGATCCGTCACTATCGGGTAATAGCCTCCGGTGATCTTGCCGTATTTGGTCTCAAGCGGTGTAGCATCCACCTTTTCAAGCGTCAGCCCCGTCATGAGTTCGTGCACTTTTTTGACCTGAGGCCAGAGCGACTCGACAAGGTTCCATATCCCCTGAACATACTTAATGTCCTGCTCGTTCAAAGTCCCCAGGATCTCGGCCATATTCTCATTTGTCCAGCCCCAGCCGGTCATAAGCCTTGATCTGTTGCCCTCGTTGCCCATGTTCAATACTGCGGAGATCGCCATTTCCCTGGTCAAAGTCAGTTTTTGGTCAGTGGGCACATATTTGACCTTCCCATTTGGCAGCGTGACCTCCTTATATTTGTAGATGTCATCGAAGGTCCTGGACCAGTTGTCGATCTTTGAGCTGCCATATGCCTCGCTGCGCATGTCCCTGGCAAGGGAGAACACCCGGTTCAGCTCCAGGGTCTCACGTGTCATGGCAGCCCGTATTGGCTGAAATATGTATCTTTGGGCCGGGCCCATATCCACATAGCCATCCAGGGCCCTGCACATTGCCTCGACGGTCTCAATATCAGCCAGCGCACCTCCGGCGAGCGCTATGATGTTCTTTTTGATCTCTTCCGGGTCAAGGATCTTTTCTCCGGTTACCTTTTCCCCGTAGAAAGCTTTAGCAGCGCTGTATATCTTATCCGCGATGTCGGACAGCTTCTCGTTCTGCATCAGAGCTATCGTCTGCTTCTCCTGGCGTCCGACAGTCACGATGTTTTTCACCGCGTTCTGCACTTCCTTGAACTGCCAGAGCATGAGTTGCGTATAGTGGCGCCGCTCCTGCGTTTGTATTATCCAGTCATCTATCAGGATTGGCGTTCCTTCTGCGTCCATCTCGCGGATAAAATTGTCCAGCGACGGAGCCTCGCCCACCGTTGCTCTCTGCTTGGCCGTCATGCTGCGCGTCTTGCGGATATCAAACCTGGTCAGGATCGCATCTACCTGTTCAACAAAATTAGGAGTCATGCCGAAGGTCTGAGTATTGGTCCTCTTGGCATACCGTTCCAGCCAGGATCGTATGCCCTCGGCCTGCCGCTGCGACCTGTACATCTGTTTCACAATCATGTGCTGCATAAGCTCGCGCTCGCGCCACCGGCGGAATTCGGTCTCATCATTCTTTCGGAGCGCCGCGTCGGCCTTCCTGCGGGCCTCTTTTTCCGCGCGGATATACTTGGCCGTATCCCTCAGCTTCTCGATCGGCATTATCCCGACGATATTTTCCGCAGCAGTTTCAGCTGCACTCTTTACGCCCTTGATCTGTTCGTCATACCTCTGCTTGATCTCCTTTCCCAGGCGTTTTTTCTCGGCCTTGACCATCATATCAAGAGCTCTCTTCATCTTTGCTTCTTTAAGGGCTTCGGCCCTGCCTTCCTCACGGGCAATATCAAGCGGGGATTGCTTCGCATCTTCGCCCATAAGGATATTGAACAGATCCTCGTCAGAATCAACAGGGATCCCGTTGCCGCTCATCTCCTGGGCAAGCTCGTCCAGGCCGAATCCGGTCTTAGAAAAAATGCCCGGTCCTGTCTTTTTAATAAGCTCCTGTGCACGCTCCTTGCCAAACTCCGTTGAGACTGACGAATACAAGAGCCCACCGTGCGACTTGATCCACCCGATCACATTGCGCCGGTTCCTTGGACTCTCCTGCTCAGCTGCCGCTGCCTCGTCTTCAGCGTAGATCTCTGCGTATTCAGACATCGGCACGACCATATCAGCCGCCAGATCGTCAGAATGCTCCTCGCCCTCATACCATGCGGCCTCGGCAGCTGCGTCAAGTTTTGCAGGATCGTTAATAATAGATGCGAACTCCCGTTCTATCTGAGCCTTGACCCTGGAATCGATCTCGGCATGCAGCGACGTTTTACCCGTAAGATCCTCGATAAGCTCATCCGCAGATCCGTAATTCATGTCCTTAGCAGCGATCTCCACGCTAATACCATCCGGATCCATTACTGCCGGTGAGAGCTGGCTGATAACTGTCTCGCCGTATCTGTCCATGATCTCGCTTTCCGACATCCTCCGGTCTGGGTTTTCCTCGTACATATTGACAGTAGTCCAGCCCTTTTCCGTGGATACCTCCGCTGCGATCCGCGGCCGTATCTCATCAGCGCGGGAGATCATCTTCTTGCGATTCTCCGGCGAGATCTCATCCATCAGGATCCCCAGCAGCCTCTCTTTTGCCGCCTCAAAAAGATCCTCATCGTCGAACGGATAATCATCCGGGATATTGTCCTCCTCGGACCTCAGCAGTTCCTCAACCTCCATCTCGGCCTTAAACTGCTCAATGGACTCCTCTGACGCCAGCATCCGGTCATAGACGGCTCGGACATCGTCGGAGAGCTCCACATTCAGCTCAGTCAGACTCTTGTAAATATCCGTCAGCCACTTTTTGAACCGGCGGAATACAGACTGCAGTTCAGCCGTCGGTGCCCTGCCCTCGCGCATATAGGCCTCAAAGCCGCGAGCAAAATATTCATGCGCTGCGACATCAAAGGCCTTGCCCAGCTCCGTCTCTCGCTCCATCCCGGAGTTTATCCAATTAATAAAGTTGACCTCCGTAGCGCCGGCCTTGACCGTCTCGCTCATGCCGGTCTGCTTCTGGATCCAGTCAGTTATCTGCTGCGCATCATCGCTCCACCAGCCGGAGATGAGATCCAGATCATCCATAGCCTGTTTGCCGTACCGGCCCGTCGTGACAGAAGGAGTGCTGCGGAACTGCCGGAGCTGCCACAAATAGAAATGGGCCAGCTCGTGGATCACGGTCGACGCATCCGCGTTCTTGCTCCATGATATCCGGATAGGCTGACCGGCCTGCCGCGGAAATGTAATGGATCCCCGGTTCTGTTGGGTAAAATACGGATTTCCGCTGTAATCATTGACATTCCTGAGCATATCGCGTACACTTACCCAAGAGCCATCTCGTGCAACGGTGAGTTTCTTTTGAGATGCCGCCGTTAGAGGTGGCTCTTCTTTTTCAATTATTAGGTCGTATAACTGAATTGATTTAGGATCAAATATTATGTTTCCTTTTTTTTCTTCTGCGACTAACCGCACGGTATAAAAGTTTTTACCGTCAACAGTTACCGGAACATATAAACGATGAAAAACTCCGATAGAATTTTTCCTGTTAATCTTCCTTCTTTCTCCTCGTGACATGCTCTCATCCAGAGGAGATATTTTATTATTAGGTACACTTTCGATAACAACTGAAGCAGAAACTAAATCCATAATATTCATTATTGATGCGTTTCTCACGGGAATGTGCATGCGGAGCACAGGAGCTCCGGAGTGCGCAATATGAGCCGCATTCTTTTTTAGAATATCAACTATGGCTTTGTTGTCTGCGGTGCTAATTTGCATTGGGGCAAGAGTTTTAATAAAACTATCTAAATCCTTAATGTCTTTTTTTGCAGTTGTTTTAACGGTGGCAGAAATATCTACAGCCTTTACAAGTATATCAGGATCAACATCGGAATTAACGGCCTGATTGTACGTCTCAAGAATCTCCACCGCATTATCATCAAAGATCACGTAGTTATACGATCCTTTACCGGCGTTTCTGCTGTTGCCGTCAAGATACTTGATTCCGACAAACCCTATTTGGTTTAAAAATTTGCTTGCCCTTTCTGCTGACCCAAGGACCTCGGTAATTTGTGTATAGACAGATTCACCTTTCGCTTCATGAAAATCCAAATATTGTTCGAGATAATCACGGAGCACATCCTCAGGATAATACTCGTCACTGATCTCATCCTCTGAGAAAATATCCGCCACATTTGGATCTTTTTTACGTTCACTTTTTATCCAATTAGAGATTGCATCGTAGTTTTCCCTAGAGAGACCTTCAATTATTTTTTTCTGAGTCTCTTCTGTAACTTGCTCGTCCCACATAAGATATTGTCCAGCATCGTCAGGAAGTTCGACTTTGTAGATCGCACCAGGCTTTAACTTGCTATTGTGTATGTTTTTAGTGAACCACTCAACGGCATAGGGATCATAATCAAACTCTGGATCCGATGTGAGTTCGCCTACCTTTAAGCGGTCAACTATGCTTTGGGAATCCCAAGTTGTCTCAAAATCTTCAAGCAATGACATTAAATCATAATAACGTTTCCGCTCTTTAACACCAGCCTTATTTGCAAGTCTCTCAAAGTGCTTGTGCCACTCTGACAATGTCTTACCTGAGAACTTAATATCACTCATACTTTTGCCGGAGCGTTCGATAAGCGCATTTCTATAATCTCTCGCTATCATCTGTGTTTCGGTAAAATAGAGCCCCCAACCATATGCCTGATTACCTTCGCCAGTTCCAATCTTTCTAAGATTAAATCTGTCAAACTTATGCGGACTGCCATGATAAGCCGCCTGGAAGTATCTCAGCTCCTCAGCCATCTCCGCCTTACGCAGCATCGAATCCAGGATGATCTGATCCTCTCTGCTGACATCCTCTGTCTCGGACAAAAGAGATGCCTTGCGCTCGGCATAAGACATCTCTAAACGCCTTGTTGCGTTCCTTGCCTCGACTTCTCCTGCAAGTCTCTTGTATCGGCCAAGTTTTGTTTCTTTTTCATAGAGGGACCTTAACTCTTCTATTGTTTCGACATTATACCGGCGGAGAATCTTTTCTAGCTCCATTTTTGCTCCGGTCTCAAATCTATTTTGTCCACGTCTGTGATAATTTTCTGCTTCCTCGAGATCGTTTAGCCAAGTATGCACTTTTATAGATTCATTAAACATTTCCGTGCTGCCACCCCTGGCAAAACCTTCTCTTGCCTGGATGGCATGCTGAATCTCGTGTGTCAATGTGTCAAACACATCATCAGAATTGTTGCCTGTTTTAAAGGAGAGATGTATAGCGTTCTCTCGTCCCGAGTAATATCCGGATACGCCTTCATCGTCTAAATCGACATAAACTTTAATCTCAGCTAGATCAGGATAAGCGGCAAACATTTCATCATAGGAAATGACCTCTTTTAACAAGGCATACTTAGCAGGACCATACTTTTCAGGATGAGAAAAAAGATCTCTCCATTCCTTAGTTCCGGCTGCCTTTTTTAACCTAAAATGATCGTCTGTCTCCATGCGCCATTTGCCATCTACGCCCAGTTCCCAACCATAAGCCATTTTGATTTTCAGAGGATCTTTCCCTGCTGCCAGCTCCTTCTTTGCCGCTGCCAGGTTATCCAGGCGCATCGTCACCATCTCTGCAGCGTCCAGCTGTCCTGCGCCCTTTTCTCCCAAGGCCTGGTAATATATCCCCATGGATCCATCGTCGTTCTGCGTAAAGGAGATCGGGAACATCTCCGCGACATCTTCCGGCATAATCAGATCCTGGCGCGTGCTCTTTTCGTTCCACATTCTTGCCAATGGGATATACATGCGGCTGGCCATCCATGCCGTATTGGCCGCGGTCTCGTGATCCATTCCCTGGGCCTCCATCTGCAGGCGCATCGATTCAAAAACCTTCTGAGCACTGGCCGCTTCGCTGACCTCGCGTTCCAGCTCATAAGAGACATCGAACAGATCGCCCTGGCGGATCTTCGTGATCCTGTCGTTCATCGCCTCGGCCTCTCCCAGTGTCATCCCGTCAGCGCTGAATCTCATGGACTTGCGTATAGCATCCTGGGCTTTGTCCGGTACCGAGTCAAAAAGCTTAATCGCCTCTATTTCAATATCCGGACCTCCCTCGAGCGACGCCCGGAAATCTTCGGGGTCTACACCCAATGCCTCTTCTGCCCATGCCGCAGCATCTTGCTGCTCTGTCTCTATCAGTCCATCCTGGAACATCTGCTGCACGGATGTCGCCGGAACATATACAGTCCTGGCATCCGCGCCGCTAAGCAGCTCGCCGGCGAAATCCTTGCTCATTCCAGGAATGCGCTTAAGCAACTTGGTCACGCCTATCGAAGCATTAAAGTTGTCCAATTTACTATTGAGATTCTGAGTCTGGTATGCCTCTATCTCTTTTCTGCCCAACTCTATGCGGTAATCCCCGCGCAATCCGGCGCCTATAGGGCCTATCGCACTTATAAGCGCGAACGAATACAGCGACTGCGTGAACGTATTGGTCAGCTGTGCATTTATGTCGCCTATCGTCCTAGCATCGTAACCGTTCAGCAGGGATGCTTTCTGCATCTCATCTATCGCTATCGGGAAAGCATCCTGAAAGACCTCCTGCATAGAGTCTGTGACTGTATTTATCCCCCAGTCCTTTAAGGCCATACCGCCCATCTTCGTAATTGCCGGCAACGCCGCGATCCTAGCTCCGACTCTCGCTATAACCGGACGCATCGCGGATGATGCTATTTTGTTCATCGGGCCTAATGCCGTTTCCAACTGCAAAAGCTCGATCGCGCCATTCACGGCTCCCACGGCCATACTGCCAAGCCCTACTGCCATAGGCGAAAGATGATCGCCGTTTTCATCGCTCATCATGCGGCGTGTTATAAGGTCTATCCCGCCCTCTGTCTTTGCAGACTGGGTAAATACTCCCATAGCAGTACCAAGGCCCCAGGCTGCAGCTGCAGTCATTGTAGTCCCGATCGCCAGCGCAGGAAGAGACACGGGCGCCGTAAGTGCCGCCAATCCGCCGCCTACAATAGCTCCAGCTGCACCTATAGTCGCCATGCCGCCGGTCGTCATAGCTCCGCTTATCTGTTGTCCTATCATTTTGCCGGACTCATACAGCATGCCGCTAAACCATCCGGACGGAGCCTCACGGTCAAGAGCGAGCATTCGTTTTTCCAGATCCACCCATTCGGATTCATCCACCTTGCCGCCTGCGCTCTGTTTTGCAAAAAGATTTGTCGCGTCCCTGCCTATCGCTGACATTTCCTCGCCAGAGAGTACGCCTTTCCCTAAATCCGTATCTCTGAACCAGTTGCCGAGCGCTACGTCCAGCTGCCTGAACGGATCGCTGTCATCGGTCATGATGGTATCGCGTCCCATCAACGCCGGAGGATTGCGCAGCGTCGCAGCGGCAGGAGTAGGAGCGGGAGCTATCGACCGCAAAGAACGAATAATGGCGTTCCTTCCGGATGCCCCGCGCTGCAATAGCCCATTGAGATTTTCCTTTACCATCGCAGCCCTCTTTGACTCCTTTTCCATCGCAGCAAGGTTGTCGACATCATCATAGGCAGAGGCCATGACATCGTCATGCTGCAGGAATTTAGACGTAGCCGGAGAAAATGCCACCATGCGGGTCCAGTCCGGAGATTTTTTTTCGAGCAGAGCAAGCCTGTACTCGGCCTCTTTCTTATACATTTCATCCCGGTCCTGGATCCACTGCGGAACTCCTACGCGCTGCGCATTCCAGACGCGTGCCGCATTCTGTTCAGGATTTTCAGTGACATGTTTTCTGTATATACGCTCAAGCTCATCCTGCAGCGGATTCAGCTGCGGCAGACCAAGGCTTTGCGCCTCCTCGGTAGAAAGCGGCGCACCGGCCTTGACTCCGCCGTAAAGCCCCTTCACGTCTATTTCATTAAAAAGTCCGGCCATAAGAAAATCCCTCCAAAATAAAAGGCCCCATAAGGGGCCTAATCCTCATCAAATGATAACGGCAGCCATTTCCCGGACACCTGATCAGGGTAATACCATGTTTTGCCCCTGAGTTCCGCCCCTGGCGGTATCTCGAACCTGCGCACAGTCTTATCCGTCTTTCGCCCGTACCATGTCCTGGTCGTACCGACAACGACATTTGCGACGACCTTTGCCATAATAGCGACACTCGCCTCGTTGCTGATCGGCATGTTTTTGTTTGCCTTTTCGGCAATCTCTATTTCATAGTTATACCTATCTATCGCCCTGCCTCTGACCTTAAGATCAGTGATCTTTTCCTGGTCGAGATATTTGTTGAAAATAGAAGCTTGCTGCATCTTTATAGCAGGATCAGATATATCGTTTCCGGCTGAATTTTTGTACATAGAGCGGAATGCCTTCAGATCCGTCATAGACAGCTTACCGCCGTATAAACTATAGAACGTCTTCCAGTCCGGAGCCTTATCTATAAGCGTACCGGCATCGGACATGCTCCACAAAGATACAAGTATATCCCTGTCGGTTTTTATCCTTCCATCTCCGCTTCCATCTTCTGCAAATTTTCCTATCTTGAATTTCGCGTCACGTGCATCCATCAGCTGCCACATAGTCGCCTTCGATGCCCACGACACACCCTCTATGGCCTTATTGATATCTCTTATAGAAGATCCTCCTCGGATCATGTTATATATACTATCGAACGCCTTCGCCTGTTCATCGTTCCGCGCCTGGACCTTGTCAGTAAAAAGGCTTTCGGTGTTCTCTAGGAACATTTTTTCCTCTTCTCCGGAATAATTGGTCCTTATATAATCAAGAGCTGCCCCGCGGCCATCTACGCCGAATTTTTTGACCATATCCTCAGCCACGATCTGGGCTTTGACAGGCATTACGGCCTTACTTAACTTAAATTTCACATCTTCCGCATCTGACGGATCCATAAGTTTTTCATTCTTAGCAGCCCATTCCTGTGCTTTTATCGGATCATCGACCGCCATGCGCAGGGCAGTGGAGGCTACGAATTTAGAACGCACCGCATCCGTATTTTTAATATTTTGTTCTTCCCCCTGATCGCCGTATATCCCAATCGCCGCAGCACGTATGGCATCCTCCTGCGCCTCCATCGAAAAGTTTTCAGGAGCCCTTGCCCAAGCGATAGAATTGGTATCAAGGACTTTGATGGCCTCTGTTTTTCGATATTCCGCCATGGCCTTACCTTCCTGGACCATAGCAGTTCTTGCCGTACTCCTGTCATACCCGGCTATCGCATCGGAGAACAGAGTCTGCTGCCGCCCCTTAAGCCTGCCGGATATTTCGCCATGCAATTTTTTATGCGCTTCTATAACCTTTGCTCCGAGACACTCGGCCCCTGCTCCAGAAGCGTTCATAAGCCCGCTGTCGGCGTTATAAAGCAGATCCGTGGATCTCGCTACGTATTCGCTGTACGCCGCATTGACAGCGGCTATATTAGCGTCGTCGGCCATCTTCTGGACGCCTTCGGACAGCGCGAATGCGCCTCTTGCTATCTGCTGCGCGCCCTCTTCGTTTATCGCTGCGGCCCTATAAGCCGGCCCCGGATCCATCGAAGAGCGCCGGACCCTTTCAGGTCCTTCGTCCTGGACTCTGTTCCTGTAAACAGGTGCCTGCATCATGATCACCTCTTATTATTTAAATCCGTTTTTGAATACGTCCCACTTGCTCGCGACGGTACCTGCAGCTCCAAGCAGCGATCCGAACAAAGCCGCATCGCCCTGATTCGAATAGGCGCTTGCGACAGCCTGACCGGCCTTGCGTGTTTCGTTCGCCTGCCACCCGTACATCGAAGCCTCGTTCATGAGCCCGAATTTTTTACGCTGATAATTCTTCCGCAGCATATCGACATCCTCTTCACCACGGACAGCGGTATCGATCGAAACGTCCAGCGGGGATCCGGACGCCAAGGATAACCCATTAGCACCGAATGCTGCATTCTGGCTGCCCTGCACCGACGCGATATCCTGCCTTAATTTGCGCTCGGCGCTGCGTCCGGCATCAGCCGTAGCCTCGGCTTCCTGGCGCGCCATGTCGGCATTCTGTTCATAAGCCTTTGCCTGGGCCTCAGATTGCGCCCTGGCAATCTGCGCCTGCTGTTTGGCCGCATTCTGCGCAGCGAGCCCGCTGTATAAAGTGGATGCGACGGAAAGAGTAGCAGCGACAATATCGCACATACCTAAGCCCCCCTCAGAAATTTACAAAATAGAGCCCCTGAAACGCCGTACGGCGCCGGGGGCTCTATCTCAAAGCCCAGCCATTTCAGCCAGGCTATGCTTTTTTTATTTCGCGCGTCAACATGATTACGCTGGCACGGATATTTTGCGCAAATGAGCGGGAACAGCAGCTTCGTCGTGCGGAGGAACGGCCGCCAGAGTTCATCAATGCGGTCCGTTCCCAGCAGCCAGGGATTGTTCCACTTCCATGTCTCGCGTCTTATGCCCCACATGCCTATAGGGATGCCGTTTCCATCAAGTCCGGTCAAACATGACTCAGACTTCAAATAACTTGAATAAACAGCATCGAAAGGCTTGAGCCCGCTCGCAGCCATCACCTCATCACGGTCAGCCTGCCTCATGTGTTCAGCTATATATTCGCAGTGGGAATGCGTTGACGGTATCAGATCAACTAAATGCTGCAACGGTATCCACCGCCGGTGTAAGAGACAGGACGGACGCGGGCATAGGGTACGGAGCTTTTACGATTATGCTGCCGCTGTCATATCCGGAATCCAGGGTATGCGTGTAATACCCGCTCGTCAATCTTGTAGGTTCGCCGTCCGCCTCATCCGTGCGGTCTATCTGTTCGCTCATGTGCTCTTCATCGACACCTACGAACAGGCCGCGTGAATCCTCGTACTGCAGGATAACTCCGGAGACACGCAGTTTTCTGCCCATCTGCGAACCGTCACGTCGCGGGATATTTAAGTTCAGCGTCTCGATGAGCGCGTCATACGACAGCCCGACATGAACTACGGAAGCAGGTGCCGCAAGCGTTACAGCGCCGCCTGTCACGATCTGGTCACTCAGCACGGATCCGTCTGCGACGATCGAAACAGTCAGCCCCTCAAGGTGATTCAGTCCTGAAACAGCAGTTATGTTGGAGCCCCGGACCGTTACACCGCCGTCGAGGAAAAACGCCTCTTCTGGTTCGGATATGATCTGCGGAGACATGCACTCTATCGTGCGTACACCATTGCGTTTAATCACGAGATATACATCATCTCCTGTTTCCGTACGGACTGATGAGATAGACTCGACAATGCCGCCACCCGGAAGAGGATGCCGCGCCCATGCTATTACATCATGTTCGCGCAGGTATGTAAGGGACACTAGCGCCCCGTCATCACGGACTATCCAGCACATGCTGTCCGGTTCCTGCGCAAAACACCAGTCAGCGATCTTATGATCTTTGAATAAATGATTTGCCAGAACAGTAAGGTCATTTCCTGTATAATTGTCCGTTTCGAAGCTGTATCCAAGATCCCGTACTCTCGCCCCCTGGGCCTGTACATACAAAACCATGTTGCCTATGACGATAGGCTCTATATCGGCGCAGCCCCTATACCCCTGCGTTTTCGCCATCGTGTTTGTCGGAGTCATGGTGTTTCCAGTAACACCAGGGGAGATCACCCACTCGCTGGAATCAGTCATGGCTATAAGTACGTTCAACGATACAAAATGCCCGATACGGCTTACCTGCCGAGATACAAGGGTCCCGCTTATAGGGTCATCATCCTGGATCGGAGACGAAAGCCCGAAGTCGTAATAATCCCCCACCCGGGACAGCCAGTAGCTCTGCGGCTCAGCTACGGTATTGCCGAACACGATGTGCTCTTCGAAAAAACCTACAGTTGCAGGATAACCGTTCTTTTTGCTCCATGCGCCTTCCTGCCATAATCTGGTCTCGTTTGTCGATGCAGCATTAGTTGTAACTTCGGCAGTGGCAGATGTAGGGCTTTCCACAGATGTTACGGTCATATATGCCGCATGAGTTGTCTCAGCCGCAACAAGCAGGAAATACCCGCGGTCATTCTCCACGTTGTCCTGCGGCTTATAAGCGAAGAAATCCGAAGAGTAAAGCCTGAAACTAGTCGGTTCATCTACCTCCCCTGAATCCGCATAATTCTTCGCCGCTGCTGTGGACGTCGTACCATCCGCATAGACAGGAGCAGTGTAAGTTCGGACATTGACCCACCGCATTTCATCCTCGTCATACCTCTGCAGTATGACCGTTCCGCCCCAGAATCCGTTGGATTCGACGCTCCACCCTTTATATGCGGTTACTTCAACACCCCACACATCAGGCATCGTGGTTATTTTTGCCGTAGTGCTTACAGGGGATACGCCATAGGTAGACAAACCTAAACTTGGTGATACATTCAACAGCCTATAGCCATCCGATCTAACGCCGCCGATGGATACAACAGTATATATCTTTGTCGAATAATCATTACCCAAAACAAATGAGAGCCCAATATAAAACGTGCCGTTAGTGACAAGCGATTCCGGAGCGTATAAATACTGGTTGTAGTAGGTGGTCGTATGCTCTCCTATCGTTTTTTCATACGCTTTTGTACGAACTATCCTAAGTGTGTATGCGGTCGTGGTACCGGTCGCATTTCCTGTTGCTTTTGCTTTGAGCTCGTCTACATAATGGGATATTTTAAAAATAGCCCCTACATGATCCGCAGTGAAAAGATCATTTGATGCCGTCATTGTCACTGTTCCGGATATAGTGCTCAGCCTGATCGTTATATCGTCCTGGTCAGAGCTTTTTGCGATGAACGGGCCGTCCTTGAACGGGAATTTTGTCAGCGTCCAGTTTGTGTTTGTAACGCGCACAAGCTCGTATGGAGGATAATTGTTATGCGTTATATATATGACGTCCGCACTCTGCGCGAATGACAGTCCTGAAAGATCCGCTTCAGCATACGGGCTTACTATCTCGTACGGAACGGATGTATCAGCCGGGTCCATGACCTGCGCCCCGCTGCCGTCTATAAAACGTATATATTTATCCCCCATTTCAAGCTCAAAGCGCTGGGACAATGAAAACTGGAATTTTATCACTATGCATTTTTTATCCTGGTGTTTTGTAAATGCGATCTTGCGCATGCCGCCGCGCTTCGACACTCCGCCATGCGGATGTATGACCATGTTCTCGCAGCGTTTTAGGCCTACCGAATATTTAGCAAGGTCTGAACGTCCGTAAAGCGATGGAGCCAGCTCTCCGGCTGCAAATGAATTCTGGATAGGATAAAGGTTACTCATAGCCTGGCCCTTTCGTAGTCGCTGATAGGCTGCGTTCTTTGTTCCTGGCACTCATTTGCGTCCGCAGCCATGGCAGCATTCATTGATTCCTGAAAATACTGCATCAGGTTATTTTTAACGCCAATGTTTCCGCCCCCTACCGTTGACGTGATGAGAGCGATCGCAAGACTCCATCCCAATGCCTGAACAAACAGCGGCGGGAATAGAGTGGGATCTGAAATATCGTCAATGTATTTGATCCAGCCGGCCGACAGGTTACAGAATATAGATTTGCCGGATGCAGTCATACCTATATCAAAAGGCTCCTCTTGGACCAACTCCGGAGACCATGTTTTTTCCGTGGGCATTATTTTAAGGATCCTGATGCAGCCCGAAGGATATTCATGCACATACGGCCATTCAGGATGCGTATCTTCGTTGCGCAGCGTAAGCGCTGCGCAACGCTCGGCAAAACGCCAGGGATATCTTGCAAGTATGGCTTTCTTGACAGGCTCATAATGCAGCTTGCATTGCGCAGCTTCCACGCTTGTATCATCAAGCGATGAAATTCTGCGAGACTGGCCCATATACGCAAGTGCTATATTGCATATATCGATTATGCTGCTCATGCCCTACCCCTCCGTTATTTCGCAAATAAAGAATTAGGAAACAGTATCTCAGCAAGCGACTTAGGTGGACGTTGTCCAATCACAAGCGTAGACTCCGGCTCGCGTTCCTTAAAATACCTCTGCAGGTCCTCAGATGAATAATGCCTTAAATTCGTTTCTGATGTTGTAAAAGTCCATCGTCCTCTGTTGTCCTTTGCCCATGTACCCCCTATGTTGCCGTCTTTGCCGTTGTACTGGCTGTCCTTGCTGAATGTAGGATGATTGGGCTTTTTTAATTGATCTGTCATATGTCCGTTTTCGACAACCCCGGCGTTGGTTTTCCATAGCCCGCGCAGATCATAGTCATATAAATCACGTGACATATCACGTCCTTTTTTCTTGGAGAGAGTAGCAAGCCATGCCCTAAATTGGGCCTCTTCTTCAGCAGACAATTGGGTGTTATATTTATTTGTGTAATCGTTCATATCGTCCATGCGATCATCCCCTATAATGAGATGTAATAAAGTCGGAATAACAGGAAGACCATGCCCACGGCCTCCCTGTTATATGTCAGTTTAAACTCAAATTACCTTGCCTCTGCTTCAGACGCCGTTTTAGTTTTAGCCTCAGCTGTTGTTGTTTTTATCCTGGCTTCCGCTTCAACTTTGTTTTTAGCCTCTGCTTTGGTTTTGGCTTCCGCTTCAACTTTGTTTTCAGCCTCTGCTTTGGTTTTGGCTTCCGCTTCTACGGCAGCCGCCTTCAATTTTGCAGCAGCTGCAGGATCCGCAGGCATAAGAAGTTCGCTATGGGGAAGAAGTGGATTTAAATCAGCTTCTTCGTCCTTGTCGAAATACCGGCCGCCTACGTCAGTACATGCCTTTCTTGCACGGTATATCATCAGAAGCCTACATGTGTACCAGGAGTCAGGAACGCAGAGTATTTACCGGCGGTGAATACCCCTGTGACATCGCAGTAAATACGCAGATAGCGGTTTAACCCACGTGGCATCTTCATGTCTATGAATTTTGTGCCTTTTGTCAGATTTGCCTGTGGGATGACATCGCTGACATGCAGTACCTTCTTAGTTGAGAAGTCGACAGCCGTGCTGGTTTCCAGCCTGAAAACAACGCTTGTGCCGCCTACGGCTGCTTCCGTCATAACGCCAACGAGGACAAGTTCTTTTTCAAGCGTATCTCCGGCAGCCCCAAGATCAATTACATCGCTTGCCGCATCTCCTGCGCTTAGTGCCGAATTCTCACAAAAAATAAGATTCTTATCCAGTATCATGTTAAATTACCCCTTCCTGTTCCCGTCGTTATACTGCAGCCGGTATATGAGATTCAGTGCCCAGTATGGCATCGCATCTCTTGATAGCATGTCCCCAGAAATGAGTTATCTTTTTACCTGCAAACTCATCTATACCAAGGGCAAGGTTCCCCTTTACCACGGCTAGTTTTGTCAGAGCGGCAGATACGGTCCTGTTTGCATAAATAATGATATTGGCCGCATCGTCCGGGAAGCGATACATGGCATCCGTCAAAAGGCCAATTAAATTCGGGCCGGAATAACCGGAGTCCCCTGCAGACACCAGAGATGTGACGTCAATGTTTGCTATTCGCACGCAGTAACGCCAGTCAAGTACAGCGAGTCCGCAGTCCCACTTGTAATGCGTTTGATAGACACGATATTTTTTGCCATCGGCCAGAGTGGTCGTCTGTTCGCCAAGATCATTCTGCTGCAGTCCGGCCTTAGATCCCTTTGGATAGAGCCCGAACATTGTATCGTCGCCCCATGCGATGGCAAAGATCGATGTGAGGTACGAACCGTTCCCGCCCGCATTCAGCACATTGAATGAACTTTCGTCTTCGTCTGTCCCATATGCGTTATAACGGCTCGACAGTCCTTCTATCTTCTCAGGGGACGTAACGCTGTCCCCATAAAAGACTGCGCTTGCCATCGTTTTTGACATCCCGGATATAAACGCCTTTCCTTCGCGGAGGAGAGCAATGGCCTTATTAGGCGCCATGTTGATAAGCGCGGCATCCGGCTCTGAAAAGGACTCCAGCATTCCGCACGTATCCGATACCTGTTTCGTTGTGCTTTTCTCTGGAGCAACTCCGCCATAAAGCTTGCGCCATGTGCCGGAGGGGAGCCCTGTACGCACAGCTCCTATGTTGACCATGCCATTGTTGCACTCGATGAAAGGCATATCCTCGAGTATTGCATTTTTCTGCGTAAGTATTTCTGCAAGCTTCAGTTCCTTACTGTCGGGACCGAACTGGCGTGCGATATCAATCAGCGAGAGATTATTGCTGCTAAGTACAGACATATGCCATTACCTCCTATTTAAGCGAATTGGGAAACAGTATCTGAGCTGTCTCCTCTGCCGGGTTGCTTACCTTTGACGCTCCGGGGGCCGGTTCGATGAACTTGTCCTCGGAAATCACCCTGCCGATTTTAACGAACATACGGATAACTTCCGGATGATTCATGAGCCCTGAATCTTTCAATATATCGAGTGCAGCAGGTGTCCCGAATTTGTTCAGTACCTTTGCGCCAAGTCCTAAATTTTCAGCCAGTTTTGCGCCGCCTATTTCAGGATCCGCCTTCGTCTGCTCGGTCCATGATTTAACGACTTCGCTGTATGCCGCCCTGTCTGCATTCCTTGACGCTTCCGCACGCTGTATATAAAGATCGATCATCTTCTGTGCCGCTTCCTGAGGGACCTTCGCTTCCTTCAGGATCGGCTCAAGAGCGCTGTATCCTTCCTGATCGAGCTGCATCCCTTCAGGGAGCTTGAATTCATAATGCTCCGGGATCTCCGCTCCTTCAGACTCATGCCCTTCGCCTTCCCCTTCTTTAGGTTCCGCTGCAGGCGGAGGCGGTGTTTTGCCATTCAACACGTCAAGAGCATCGCCTAAAAGTGATGGCTCCTTTGAACCCTCAGCGGGACCGGGCGCAGGATCCGCAGGCGGCACAGGGTCCTTTGCGGGCGGAGTAGGATCACTTACGGGTGCAGGCGGTGCTGCTGGTTCAGTACCTGTTACTATTGCAGGATCTGCCATTTATATTTCATCCTCCTTTACAGTTACCTCTTTTTCAGTCATCGTTTCGAGCTGCTGACACCAATCTCCGTATTCCCTCATGCAGATCAGCGGCTTGGTTTCCTCGTTCCTCCATGCGAGTTCAAAGATTCGCTGTCCGACATTCCTTTCTCCTTCTGCAAATGCAGTGAGATCAGGAGCTTCACGCAGTCCGTTCCTTAAAAATCCGGATTCCTCAATTAAAAGGCCGCAAAAAAGCCGCCCTTCCTGTGTTGCAAGAAGCGCGGCCATCAAGCGATCCTCTTCGCGGATCCTTATGTTTTCATCTATAGTCATTTTTTCACTGGATCACCTCCTTATATATTCAGCGCGGGAGCGCCGCCGAGCAGCGCTGCCAAAGCCGTATCAGGCCCGGTATCTACTTCGCTCAATGTCTTTGCTCCGGCTGCCGCCTGCTGTCCGCTCTGCGCCATCTGGGCTATCTGTGCAGCCTGTTCCTGTTTCTGCAGCGCCTGCTGCTTGGCAAGGCGTATTTTTTCAACGATGTCCGGGTCCCGGAGCACCTTTGTCTGGGATCCAACCATTTCGCTGTAAGACCTTACGGCCTGATCCGCGTCGATGATGTCGCGCACTTCCGGGAAAATCCCGTACATGCTGCCTGCAAATGAAAGCACCTGTTCAAGCGGTTTGAGCCCCATCATCTTCTGTGCCTGCGCGAGGATGGAAACATATTCGATCTTGAGCTCCTGCCCTTCGACCTCTTCCGGAGGCGGCGGCAGAAGATCATGCTCCTGCATGAACGAATATAATGTTTCGATCGACGGAGTATGGAATTCTCCAGTCACCTGCTCCAGCACAGGACCGAGATTGGTCATTTTCTCTTCGTGCCGCTCCACTATTTCACGCGCCGTCATCTGAGGATTGTCGTTCGCTGCAAGCATCATGAAGAGATCGACATACATGGTGGAATTGATGTCCGCCTTTACCTCCGCTATCAGCTCCTTAAGATCCGAAAGGCTGATATCGACAGCATAAAGTGGCACTACCTTATTGCCCATATCCTCGACATACGTTATGCCATTCGGCGATGCTTTAATACCGGAGCCTCTCAGGCTGCTATGCACCTGCAGCGGAGGTTCGACCTTTTTGTTTACAGCGGTCAGCCTTGATGAGCTCAGTTTCATAAGTCCTTTGACATCGCAGAGGGCTTCGCTCCCGGGACCGTATCCGTACGTATCGCCGTGTACCACCGTCCAGCGGGGGCATTGCGCCGGGAATATGTTGTACCCTGATATGCGCAGGACTTTATCGCTTGTGTCATTGCCTGCTTCCCAGTAGACCGACCTGTACCGGAAGTGCGTGTATGACGGCGTATCAGGCTCTATAGCATGCCTGACTTCAAATGTAGTGTCCGGACGTTCATTTAGCGCACGTCTTACTGAGTCGGAACAGTTTTCGATCCCGAACTCTTCAGCCATTTGCGCGGCTGTCATAAACAGGTCACGATAAAAAACATCAGCGTGGTCATCATCACCGATAGCGAAATAATACTCACCGCAGGTAAGAGCTGTGAATTTCGCAACCGTACGGTAATTGAACTGGGTTATGTTCGCACCGTTGCCGAAAGCTCCCATTTCATCGTAGATATCAAGCGAGGCTTTATAGAATCCTGCACCCGGAAGTACCTGCATCATCCTGTCGTGCACTTCGTCGCACCAGTCGCGTACCTTGTAAAACTTCGCACGGTCAGGATCTGATGTAGTTAACATGAACCATTGTCTTGAAGGAGATGTCAGACCTGCCTGCATCCCGGCGCTCAGTATCCTGCGCGCCCTCATAGCCTGGGACGTTATCTGCTTTGCCATATCCGGCATATGCTGGTTCGGACGTTCGCCCGAAAACCTTCCCCTGAACGGGTTGATGAACTGTCTCAGTTCTTTCCAGTGCGGCAGCATTATGGACTGTTCGCCTTTAAGAACTGTACGCCTCCGTTCAAGCCGTTCCTTTAATTCAGCTATGTCTTTATTTGCCATCACTGCCCCAGGTAAGTCTTGCCGCCGCTGTTGCCCGCAAGCCCCTGTGCACCTCCTTCGTTCCTGATCGTAGACGCGAATCCCTGCCGCTTGCGCATCTTTTCAAGCAGCTTTGCCTGGACTGTCTCAGAGTCGCTCGGAGTGCCTGTAGAGACATCCGTCGTACCTGGAACGATGCTCGGAGTCGGGCTCGGTGTGTAACTGCTGCTTCCCA
>Ga0302241_1000415_pt1 | contig 39691 bp, 17 predicted proteins | sample AAG_UR_Arg_MG_FD_193532 | JGI IMG/M metagenome (GOLD analysis project Ga0302241, IMG submission 193532) | Enriched activated sludge microbial communities from anaerobic digester in WTTP, New Holstein, Wisconsin, United States - AAG_UR_Arg | ecosystem: Engineered > Bioreactor > Anaerobic >... | reverse complement strand
GATGCTCGGGCAAAAGCAAATAGCAGCTTAAAGAACAGAAAACATTAAGATGAAACAGCTTTTTATTATTAAAGAGCTAGAACCACTATGGCTGCAACCTGCCAAAACTAACTTTTTTTCAAAAAAAATTTCTTCCACACATGATTTCTAGGATAAAAAAAACTCCCTTTGGGTATTTTTATCCAAAGAGAGATTGTTGAAAGCTGTTTTTAATCCCAAAAAGTAGAAATTATTCTATTTTCTGAAAGTGCCTTTTTAATCCCAAAAAGTAGAAATTATTCTATTTTCTGAAAGTGCCTAATGAGTTTTATGATGCTGAAGCTTTGACAATAATCTTCCAAGTAATGCTTATTCAGTAATTATCAATTTTGTAATTGTCGCTGTTGCTGCATGAGGTTCTTCAAATGGAATAACATTAACTCTTAATATATACAAGCCAGGGCTTAATGTACATTCTTTGTTTACTGTAATTTGTTGTTTACCAGGATTATAGCAGTTTGCTTCAAAGTTTAAAATGCTTCTTCCATAGATATCAGTAGCGATGATCTTAATATTTGATTCTTTTAACACATCAATATCAATAATAATCCAACCTTTTGAAGGGTTTGGGTAAGTGTTTATTAAGGATTTATTAAAAGAATGCTTTTCTTCTAATTGATGTATACGAACTTCCACTTCATGAGCATTTAAATTACCAGCCATTACTGACGTAAATAGAGCTTTAGAATATTTATTATTTATTTTGAAAAGGTTTATTTTACCTGCTGGTATTGGTGTATTATTATAACTGAAAATCACACCTTTAAGCTTACCATTTTTCATAGTAGAAACATATTCATGGCTTTTCATAAGAAAATTCAAGTCGTAATCTTCCAGACCATCAATTTGAAATTGCAATCCTGCAAGAGTTCCGTCACTTTCAAGTTCAATACCTGTACTGTTTAAATAAACATGAGCTGTTGTAGAATTGATTTTATGATCAGAGGATTTTTTTCCACTAAAAACAATATTAGTTGTTCCAATTACATCCAGAATATCAATAATTCCATCACTGTTAACATCAGCATTTTCAAAGCAAAAAGGTTGCGGGTTATGATCCATTACGTAACTTACAGTGGTGATTATGTCTAGTATATCCACTATTCCATCACAGTTTGAATCACCTAATAAAATAGTAGGTAATCCTATGCCATGAATATGGATATCATCCAATCCCCAACCATTAATATTATTAGTGTTTACACCATGGGCACGGAAACGAATTTGAAACTCCTCACCAGCCATTTCATTAAGCGTTTGATTAGTACGAATAAATTCAATACTGGCATTTCCTATACCCAAGTTTTTGAAATTTTCTAACAAAGTCCACACACTACTATTTATTGTTTTGTATTCAACCGACATTTGTTCAAGTGATGAGCTACTGTAATTACTTAGAAATAATTTAAAATCTAATTTAATTTCGGAGAAATTTAATGCTGAAATGACTGGACTAACCAATGAGTATGAATAATAATTTGAAGAAGGGCTCCAGTAAAAGTATGCATTGGGTGCTCCACTTGATGAAGATGGTGGAGTGTAAGAAGAGCCAAACTTCCAATTACCCTGACCTTGAGGAAATGACCAGCAAATGACTGATGAATTTCCGAAAAATTCATTAAAAGGCAATGGATATACTCCACAAATTGTAGTGAAACTTATTGGACCATTCCATTCACTGATGTCAGAGTCATTGCAATTACTTCTAACGTAGCAATCATATGTTGTTACAGAATTCAAGTCTGTAAGCGTATATGGATGTGAAGTAAGATTGGGAATTATGGTTCCTGTTGTAATAGGATCAAAACCAGATATCCCCCAGATAATATCCCAAGAGGTTTCAGAACCACCAGGTGTCCAATTTAATATTGCACTTGAAGCGGTAACAGAAGTAGCACTTATGTGTTTCGGACTAGGACAGGAAGCTAATGCAGGAAAAATGATACAGTCAATCCATGCACAATCATCGTTATTTGAAATTAAAGCGTCTTTTGTGTATTCCCATTTAAATTTCTTAAGTCCTTTTGTAACATAAAATTCAGCTTTTGTCCAAGGAACATTGCCAGACCATTGCCCAACCAATTGATTATTAATATAGAATTTCAGGAAATCATAATCAGGCTCAGAAGAAACCTTATAGTAAAATGAAATAGAATCGTCAACAGCAACATCATAGTCTATAATAAGCTCAGATGATTGATTGTGTGATACAACGCCGGATTTAGCTGAAAATACTCCATTGATTGATGTATCATTGGCAATTGTCCATGGGTTATCACTTATAAAAGACCATGGAAATAGTAAAAAATCTCCAGTTTCAAAACCTTCATAAGCTACTCCAATTTTTTGATCATAGGTTTTGGTGACAATGTATGACTCTGAAATTATTGTGTAAGTAAATGCAATATTTTGACCAATTAAAGCACTTTCTGAAACAATAACAGGAAAATCTACTATCATTGACTCATTCGCAGGAATTAATTCCAGACTGATGGAACCATTTAATATAGTAACATATTCGCTGTCAGTTGATAAAGTAACATTTACCGGTTCAGAGCTTATTTGCCCAACATTAAGTGTTGGGATCTTCAAAGTAGCACTTTCGCCCGGATCAAGATTACCGTTGCCATTACCTTGTGGATCATAAACTGTTATATTACCTGATGTAAGGTTAGGTGCATGAGCTGAAACATTAAAATAGCTTTGCCATGATTCGTCACCATCAGTGGTTTTAATAAAAAATCGTATTTCATGTCCTCCAGGTATATCATCAGATACCTGGAATGAGAATGCATCAGTAATTTCAATAGTGCTTTTAGGAGTAAAAGTGCCAAAATATTCATTACCATCCACTATGGTTATATGAGGTGAGTCAGTTGTTAATACTACATTCACATTAGTATATGTATAATTGGAAAAATTCTTTAGAGCAAGATCCATTTGAATAAATTCTGATGGGTTAATTAATCCATCAGAATTGCCAGTAATATCATTAAAAGAATGATAAGCATATGCTGGCCCTATAAAAGTTGTAGCTTCAATTGCTGCTAATGCGTTAACTCGTCCTGAACCAAAAGTATTATTTTTATTAAGAGAAAACTTCACTGCTGTTTCTTCCAGGATTTGTGAAATTGCTTCAGGTGTAATATTTTGATTTGCTGAAATCATTAGTGCCATAATACCAGCAACACAAGGAGTAGCCATTGAAGTACCGCTCATGGTTGTATAGCTAGTATTATTCATGTGTGATAAAGATTTAACATCCACACCAGGAGCAACTATATCAGGCCTTATAAGCCCAGTGCCAGGAACATATTTATAATCATTGAATGTGGCAATTGATTGCCATGTTACTGGTCCTTGGCTTGAAAAATCAGCTAATTCATCATTGATGTTTGTTGCACCAACGCATACTACTGCTGATATTTCTCCAGAAGCTGTTTGATCAGTATGCAACCATGGTGGAGGGCAATCACCTGGAGTTCGAATATTGTCCGGAACAGGATATGAATATAATTCACCTCCTTCATTTCCGGCAACTACCGAAGCAATAACTCCGGAAGCCAGAGTATTTGCCATAGTAATACGCCAGGCTTTCCTATCAGGATTCCAGCTATGGTACCAACCTAATGACATACTTAATATATGAGCTCCATTTTCAATAGCAAATTGTATACCTGCCCATACCCCTGATTCGGTACCATTTCCACTGTTGTTCAAGATTTTCAGAGCCATGATCTTGGCATTGGGAGCTATTCCGGTTTGTGATCCCGAAGCTCCATTTCCGGCTATGGTTCCGGCACAGTGAGTTCCATGTCCATGATCATCATTAGGGTTATTGGTATTATTAATAAAATTCCAGCCATGATAAGGATAATCCGGATGTGTCCACATATTTCCATTCAAATCATTATGTGTATACCGAACTCCTGTGTCAAGCACACCAACAATAACGTCTTGCCCGGTAAATCCAAGATCCCAAACTGCAGGTGCATTGACCTTCAAAACATTATAGGTTATTTCTTTTGATCCATCGCTACCGTCTTGAGTAATGCCGTATTCAGGATAAATCAATACTCTTTCTTCATCAATATCAATCCGGACAACATCCGGTCGGGTGGCAAGCTGCTCAATTACTTCAGAAGTAGCATAACAGTTAATAACATTTACAATCCATAATGATCGAATTTCGTTTACTTCTCCGCTACGGTAGTAATAATTAAGTTCAGTCAAAATTCCTTGCTGACTTTGCGCCGTAAAACTTCTAAGCTCATTTACAACGTAATCACGAAGTTCATTGGGTTTTAGTGAAAACCGAAATTTCAATAAAGCCTCTGTATCATATTGATCTTTCATCCGGATGTTGATCCTGAAAAGATCATTCTCAGCAGCCTGCTGCATTTCATATTGCAGCTCCTTGGTTATTGGGTTTATTGACTGGGGTTCCTGTGCTGTAATGTATAAAGTACAAAAAAGAAAGAAAACAAGTGAAAATATTTTTTTCATGTTACAAATTGATTATATATAAATTAAAGAACCATACCAGGAAAAAGACCTGGTATGGTTCTAAAATAATTATTGTGAAATAATTAAACGTTGGAATTTATTAATAATTGATTGGGATGAGTCAATAGGGCTTGCATCCATTTGTATGAAATAAACTCCCGGTTTTAACTTATTGCTTTCATTTATAGTAAACCTGTGGGATCCAGCTTGCATGAAATTATCATATAATTCCATTAATTCTGTTCCAATTAAGTTTAGAATCTTGATTTGAACATTGGCTTTAAAAGGTAATTCTACTTCAACAATAAACTCACCATTTGATGGGTTGGGAAATACATTTAAGTCAAAATTTATGTTTTCTAAATCAGTAGGATTGTTATAATGTTTCATAACAGTCACTTCTTCTGCATTCAGATTACCAGCCATAACTGACTCCCAATTAGTATTGACCAATTCATTATTATTTATAGTGAAAAGATTTATTCTACCAGTCGGTATCGGTTTATTATCAAAACTAAAAACCATTGCGGTTAATTTCCCATTTTTTAAAGTAGAAGCAAATTCATGTTCTTCCAAAAGGAAAGTCAAGTCTTCTGTTTTTAAGCCACTGATTTCAAATTGCAATCCTGCAAGAGTTCCGTCACTTTCAAGTTCAATCCCTGTGTTGCTGAGATAAATATTAGCTGTTGCAGAATTGATTACATGATCAGAGGATTTCCTTCCACTAAAAACAATATTTGTTGTTCCGATCACATCCAGAATATCAATAATTCCATCACTATTTACATCAGCATTTTCAAAACAAAAAGGTTGAGGGTTATGATCCATTACGTAGCTTACAGTGGCGATTATATCTAGTACATCTACCAATCCATCACAGTTTGAGTCACCTAACAAAATAGGAGATGATTCTACACCATGAATATGGATATCATCTAATCCCCAACCATTAATATTATTAGTATTTACGCCATGAGCACGGAAGCGGATCTGAAATTCTTGACCAGCCATTCCATTAAGTATTTGATTCTTACGAACAAATTCTGTACTAGTACTTCCCATACCAGAATTTTTAAAGTTTTCCAATAGAATCCATACACTACTATTTATTGTTTTGTATTCAACTGACATTTGCTCTAGGGTTGAACTACTATAATTGTTAAGGAATAATATATAATCTAATTTAATATCAGAAAACTCTATTGCTGAAATATTGGGGCTAATTAACGAATAAGAATAATAATTTGCAGGAGGGCTCCAATAAAAGTATGCATTAGGTTCGCCACTTATTGAGGATGGTGGAGTATATGACGAGCCAAATCTCCAATTTCCCTGTCCTTGAGGTAATGTCCAGCAATCTATTGATGAATCTTCGAAGGCTTCGCTAAAAGGCAAAGTGAATGCACCACATTGAGTTGAAAAAGTTGTGGGACCATTCCAACAACTGGTGGTTACAGAGTCACAATAACTTCTTACATAAAAATCATATTCTGTAATAACTTCTAAATTATCTAGTAAATATGGTACGGTAGTAATATCAGAAATCAATGTACCTGATGAATTTGGTTTAAATCCTACTGGTCCCCATATAAGATCCCATTTTGTTTCGCTTCCTCCTGCATTCCATTTTAGTAGAGCGGAATTTGAAGTAGTAGAAATAACTTGTAGTTCTCTGGGTGAGGAACAAGCCGAAGGAGTTGGAAATACAATATAGTCTATCCAGGCACAATCACTTCCATTAGAAGTAGAATTATCTTTTGAATATTCCCATTTGAAAGTTGTGAATCCTGGCAATACAGGAAATGATACATCACTCCATTCCATTGTACCAGACCATTGGTCTATCATTTCATCATTTATATAAAATCTCAAATAATCATAATTATTTTCTGAAGAAACTTTACGATAAAATGAAATAGTATCATTAGCACCAACATCGTATTGAAGTTTGAGATGAGTTGATTGGAGATGAGAAATAGCACCAGATCTTACTGCATATAAGCCTTCGTAAGCATCTGTATTGGTTATTACCCATGGTTGATTTCCTCCAAAAGTCCATGGAAAAGACGAAAAGTTTCCTTTTTCGAAGTCTTCAATTATCAACCCTACTTTTATATTAAAAGTTTTGCTTACAACATAACCTCCAGAAATCACATTGTAATCAAATAATAACATAGTACCTGGTAAAACATTTTCTGATATTGTAACAGTAAATTCTGTAATTAATGTTTGATTGGGCTCAAGGGATGAAAAATTAACTTCTCCGATATCAATGTTAACATAAGGGCTTGAACATGTTATAGAACCTGAAACATCAGTTGTTTGACTATGTCCTATGTTAGATATAGGTATAATTAGATTTACTGTTTCTCCAGGATCAAGTTGTCCGTTATTATTACCAAGCGGATCAGATACTGTGAGATCACCAATTGTTAGGTTAGGCGCATAAGCTATCAAATTGAAATTACTTTCCCATGTATTTCCATCACTATTCACTGTTAGTACAAAAGGAATTTGAAGGTTATCCGGGATTATTTCGTTGACACTAAATGCAAAAGCATTTTGTATCAATATTATTTGATCGGGCTGAATGGTATCAAAACTATGTGAATCATCTGTAATTGTAATATGTTCTGATGTTGTACTTAAAAACGCTGTTACATTAGTTGCAGGATTCAAACCAGCGTTTTTAAAAGCAACATCAAGTATAATAGTTTCGCCATAGTCAATAAATCCATTATTGTTACCTTGAAAATCGTTGATAATACAGTGATCATAGATAATATATGGAGTTTCTGGATGAACAATCTCAAGGTAAGTTTCGTAGCGATAATAGTTTTGAAGTGTAATAGTTACAAGCATATTATTTCCGGGAATTTGTGAAGGAATTGGAATGGAAACCGGCATTCCGGTTCCTTCTCCAACACCAATCAACTCTCCATCAACCGATAATCCAATCAAAGCTCCTTCGTTGGCAGTAACCTCAAACATATTTAAACCACTCAATAAGAATGGCATGTGATTTACAGTAAGCTGTTGAGGCATTTCGGTGTAAATAGTGCTAAATGCATCGCCGTGATGATGGAATAAATAATAAGTAATTTGTTTTGTATCATCGTTATATGGCCAATTCGACTGTTGCAGAAAATATTTACCGGCAGAATTACCGAAAGCCGGTAAAATATCACGTGAAGGAGGTGTGGTTCCGTAAGCTGGCATAAAATCAGGCCACATATTATCCATCATTCCCCATACATAAGTATCATTTACAAATGAATAAGATGTTTCAGTTGCTGCTGTTACACTTAGAGCTCCTTTGTGATGTCTGTGAAAAGCTTCTGCAAAACATTCTTCTGAACTATTGAATTTTCCTGTAAGGCAGTTGATTGAAAAAACATGTAATAGATCATTGTTATTTAATCCGGATAAATTACTTATTCCATAACTTGGTTCACCCCATCCATATACTGCACCATGATCGCGATGCATGATCATAAAAGCTCCGGCATTAATAGCTTGATTAATAGTTACCGCATTGGCATTCCAGCCAAAATTGTTGAGATGTTCAGGTGTTGCAGGAATATAATTCAAACCATTAGGTCCAAAATAATTTACAATAATGTTTGTATTAGGATTTGACGACCATGACAATCCCGGATAACCACTATAAATATTATTTTGACGCAATGGTTGTTTTCCGAGTTCATATTCCCAGAAACCATTTACTATTTCAGAACAAAGTTGGAACCAGCGTTCAGTTTGCCAACCCATAGCAGTAATAGGCACGTTATAAAAATTAGTATTGGTTGGCGGAGTTCTTTCATAGTTCAGGAATTTAGGAACCATAATCTGCAAATCAGCAGCGTTACGCGCTGTAATACGTGCCAGAGTAATATCAGGAAGATGGTCGTTGTTCATATCACCAAAATACACGTCTGATACATAAGCAGGACCATAAGGATGGTCGTTTCTTGTTTCGCTGGTAATTGTACTGCCTGAAGTTCCATAGTCAGCCAATAATAAAACTGCAGCCGGTGCTATATCCCAGTTGTTATATGCATTGCTGATATGGTTTTTTATTTGTACATGATTGTTCCCGCCAACATCCGCAGTTGTAACAACCTGTGTTCTGATTCCCTGTCTGTTACGGAATTCCCTGATTGAATCACCCCATGCAATGAAAACAGGATCGTTAGGCACAACAACAATGTAATCGTAACCGGTAGTACGATTTTCAAGCATGTTATTATAGCGTGCTGAATAATCAATTTCCGGTAGTGCATCGCTGTTCAGGATCATATCTTTTAAAATAGGATCCCACCAGCGGTTACGAAGACGGTTATCGCCATATTGCCCATTTCCGCCTTTAAAGTTAACCTCAACATCAATGTCATGGTAAATAATGAGCTGTTTAGTCACAGGGTTGTACTGAAATGGAGTAATTCCAAGCATTACCATATCAACTCCGCGAATAGTAGTTAGCTCTGACAAACTAAATGGTTCTGCCGGATAAAAGGCATTGCGACCATATATTGACATGTCTTTTTCATACCTTAAAGGAGAATCATCACTCGCAACAGGTATATTGGAAGAGGGAAGCAAATCAATATTTTCCACAATTTCTTTTCTTACTGCATTTACTTTTAATGTAGCAGAAGCCCCCTGAGGAATAGCAATATATCTGCCATTACCAGGTAAATCAGGTGCACCTTCCTGACCCGGAAGAATTACACCTTCCATTTCGATGGATTTCATTACATTTCCATCAGTTTCAAAATCGAAGAGTGAAAGATGAGTAATTGAATGAACTACCCTTACTCCGGAATTATCATGCCGTGTAAGGTTAAATCCATTATTCCCCCACGCATCGGGGAAATTGTATTCATTGCGTTGACTATAGACAGAAGCCCATATTAAAATCAATAATAGTATTGTTAATGTTCTTTTTAAAAATATTGCTATACGCATAATATATTAAAGTTAAAATGTATTTTAATTATTGAATGGAATATAATGTGTGTGATATTTTTAACTTTATTGTTTAATCACACGGATCGTAGATGAATTCTTATCAAACGTAATTTTTAAAAGGTAGATCCCATTGGGTAAAGCAGTTAAATCAATTTCAAATTGATTATTTCCATAAAAACAGTTTTGCAAAACCATATTCCCCATCATATTGAATATTTCTAAATTAGTATTTGTTTCAACATTTTCATCAAAATATATATTCAATCTTCCTGAAGTGGGATTTGGGAAAATCCGTAGTAATGTTTTGATATCTTCTATTTCGATATAAGTTTCATTATCAGTCCATTCCTTATTGTATTTTGCAGCCATTAATGGTGCGGGTTGACAACAATAAGACAATGTGGCAATTTCTGCTTTCATATAAGCACCTACTTTTATTGAAGTATTCGGTTGAAAAATAATATTCTGAGAAGCATTTAATACCGCAATACCCCCTTCTTCAACTCTAAAACCCGAAATAGAAGGCTGGATGAAAATAGTTTTGCCTGAAATAAAATTAGCATAACCTCCATTATTGATTGTTACCTGAGAAATATTGATGCTGTTTACAGCATCATAACATGCCTGTTCGCTTATTGATTCATTCATAATAGTCCTGTTATGAGGCACATGGCAGATTAAAATGTCATCAATATACCAAGAACTAATATCTGATGTAAATCCATCAAAAATCCATGCTAACATGCAAGTATTACCCGACAGTGAACTTAAATCTATTTCAATGATCTTAGGTGGAATATCATCAAAAGGTTGCTCGTTCCAATGGGTTATCCAGGTTTGTCCATAATCAACAGAAGATGCTAAACTAAGAGTATAACTATCTGGAGTATTAGCGAAATCCTTAACCATGTGTTTGAAGTAAAGAGTAATAATGGATTCATCATCAAAATAAATCGCTGGAGTTGTCAGTTTAAAAATATCCTTGTCCATAGGATTATCGCTGAATATCATTTCGGGAGAAGTACCTCCTGCATTATTAGATTTCACTACTCCCCAGTTTACATGGCTTCGCCCCCAGCCAGTTGGAATTTCATTCGGTTCAACATCGGTGAAATCTTCTTCAAATGGCAGGCTTAGTGAGGAAATGTAACCTGTACCAGTTAATGTAACATCATGCATAATTCTGGACAGGGCATCGGTAACAGTGAGAATAGCTGTTTTATGCCCCAAATCTGTGGGTGCAAAACTGATTTCAAAAATAAGAGAATCGTTTATGGACAATGAAACAGGATAAGAATTATTATCTGAAAGAATAAACTGATCAATATCCTGAAGTCGAAGTTCAACATTTGTTATTTCAAGTAGTCCTTCTCCAATATTCTTAATCGTAAATAGCTGAGGATCTGACAGTGTGTTAATATTTACTATTCCAAAATCTTTGTTTTCGGGAGAAATGCTAAATTCCGGTACAAGCTCTTGTAAAGTTACATTAACTATTACATTTTGATCTGTTATCATTATTTCTCCTGAAGTAGTGATAAAACCATATTTAATAACTGTCCATGAGTAATTACCCGGATTTATATTAGGGAATATATAATCTCCAGCATTATTGGTAATAGCTCCTAAAGTTACTGTTGCGCCAGAAAGTGGTTCCTGATTCTGATTTTTCACTACAAAAGTTACTGAATATGATTGTAATTCAGTAAGAGTAACTATTCCATTCTCGGTTCCAGTGATAATATTTTGTGCATTTGGATTACCTATGGTAGCATTGTTAATTACTAGATGATAAATTCCTGCAATTGTTGGTGTTGAAAGAGTAAATGACGCAATTGCTCCAGAATTTCCATAATATGCAGCGTTTGTTAAAGAAAAGGACATTACACGAAAAATATTGGTATTTTGTAATACACTGGCCTGAATCAGATGATCTACCATGCGAGACGGGTTCAATGCAATTGTATTAGGCACATATTCAAAGGCCTCAGGTAAAAGGATATCAAATTGGAAACCTACAAAGGTGTCATCATTAATAATTTCCATATTAATAACAATGTTTTCACCAACTTGCGCTGTTGTATCCCATAGTTTCATTATATTGGAGTTTTGAATAATTTCATTGATAGTTACATCAATTGTTACATCCTGATCTAAAACAGTAATTTCACCACTTTCAGAAGTATAGCCTTCTTTTATTATTGTCCACTCATAGATACCAGGCTCTATATCCGAAAATACGTAATCTCCTGCAATATTAGAAATAGAGCCCATGGTGATAGTTGCATCTTGAACAGTTACTTGATTTTGATCTTTCACAACAAAAGTGACAATGTACAACTCTTCACCTAACAAAGTTACTGTGCCGTTTACAATACCAGTGATTATATTTTGTCCTGCATGGTTACCAAAAAAGGCATCTTCAATTACCAAATCATAACTGCCAGCAACATCTGGAGTTGTAAGAGTAAAAAAAGTTAATACTCCGGAGTTGCCTTTATACGCTGAGTTAGATAAGGAGAAAGATAATACTCGGAACATATTAGTCCCCGGCAACACATTTGCATTAATAATATGGTCTGCCTTACGTTCTGGATTCAATGCAATTGTATTAAGTTTATAGTCAAAACCTTCAGGCAAAGGAATATCAAATTGAAAGCCTACAAAACTGTCTTCGTTAGTTACTTCTACTGATATAATAATGTCTTCGGATGCGTTTACTGAAATATCAGGTAGATAAATGACATTTTCAGCCATAAGTGATACTGTCATACTCAAGACCCAAAAAGAGCATGCAACAGCTTTGATGATTTTTTTTAGTGTTAATGATTTTTTCATCTTAAAATAGATTATTAAAGTATAAATAATTAAATATATAGTTATGAAGGTAAAAATTTTGTATTTTTAAAAGAATATTTAAAATTCATTTTGGAATCTGCTTGATCATAAATCTTTTATACAACGAACAGCAAAGCCAAATCCTTTGGGACGACTTGTTCGATACAAGTTAGCATTACTAGAATACATATCTCTGCTCCAGGCTTCAGTTGGCAAATTTTCAGTAGATGACCACCACAATCCATTGTTTCCTAGGATGCTAAATGAACCACCTTGATATCGCCCACCAGATGGAAATGCTGAAAAATCATATCCATCAAAACCATACATTGAGCTATGAGATCGCCAGCGAGGATGCTCAGTAGTATTGCATTCACCACCAAGTGGTGAGTCAACTTGTCTACATGTTTTAAGAGCATTTCCAATACTATTTTGAATTCCTGGATGATTTGGATGTCCAAGCCCACTAAGATAATCAACTAATTGTTCCCATTCTGAATCATTAGGAACATGCCAGCCTTTAGGACAGAGTTTGTGGGCATTGTTTACCGCATTCCAGTTATACAAAGCCCCGTATATATCTTTCCAGTTAATATCATTGTCATACCAGGCATAAGCGCCGTTTGTATTGTTTTGCCATGCACTATTATTGGACCCTGGATATTCAATGTCGTGTCCATCACAATATTTGGTTGTTCTTAGATTTTCTTTCATCCAACATTGACTGTTTATTAACACTGTAGTATATATATTTCCGTCAATATCAGTAATTGTGGATATTCCACAAGTAAAGCTTGTTCCTCCGGTTAAGATGATATCAATCGTTGCAATCAAATCAGCGATATTAATTATCCCATCATTAATAATATCAGCATTCTCAAAGCAAAAAGGGTCCGGATTTAAACCTAGTATATAATTAGAAACAGCAATAGCATCAAAGATATTTACAATGTCATCACAATTACTATCGCCTAGTATTATTGTTAAATCTATTGACAGATCAGATAGTTCATTAGTTCCGTCATATTGTGTTTTATGAGCATGAAGATTAATGAATATTATAGAAAATATTAAAAGAGTAAAAATATTTTTTTTCATTTTTGTATTTTATAATTTTATTTAAAGGGCTACATAAGGTTTTTTCTTAGTAGCCCTTTAAAAAAACTTCAGTTTTACATTTTATTTAGTCTTTTAGACAACGTAATGAATATCTGTTAGGACCATATAGACTTTGTATGTCAGCATTAAGGACCGAAGCATGAAGTCTCATTTTTAATGAATAATTTTGCTGAGAACCTTCTGTTGATGAATGCCAATACCCCATAGTGCCTATACCTGAATAAGCTTGAGTTCCTCCACCGGCTCTTGAACCGCCGGGATATCCACCCCATCCATAATCATCAGTTCCATAATATGTAGTAGCGTTCCAACGAGGATGATCCTGAGTGTTGCAGGGCCATCCAAGTGGAGAGCTTATTTGCCTGCATGACTTTAGAGCGTTAGATGTGCCATTGGTTACATTGGCATCCACGTAATCAAGCATTTGATTTAATTCAGCTTCACTGGGCACATGCCAACCATTGGGGCAAATGCCCTGTACACCACTTGGATTTGTATTGCTACTGCCTGCTCCATTCATTACTGTATTCCAGTCGTATAAACCGCCGTATTCATTACAGCGATTTGCGTCACCATTATAACAGTGACGGGTTATTGACTGCCCATTAGGATTCTTGGTTACTTTTAAATTTGATGCCATCCAGCATTGTTTACCTATAAGTACAGTGTTATAAATATTTCCGTCTTTATCTGTAACAGTTTCTGTTCCGCAAAAAGGGTAAGGGTTAGTATAAAAATTAGCAGTAAGTGTGAGATTCTCCGCTGGCATAGTAAAGCTGTAAGCAGTTTGTTGACTTAAAATATTATCATTCTGATCTGTCCAGTTTTTAAAAATCCAACCATCATTAGGTGTTGCACTGATGTTTATATTTGCACCATAATTATAAATCCCAGCTCCGCTGACAGTACCACTATTTTCTGGATTTACATCCAGAGTAAGGATATGTGTTGCCATTTCAAAATTGGCAGTAAAAGTGATGTCTTCCGATGGCATTGAAAAGTTATATGCTGTTTGTTCAGAGATAATATTGCCATCTGGATCAGTCCAGTTAATAAAACTCCATCCTTCATTAGTGGTTGCGCTAATATTTACGATATCGTCGGGAAAATAATCGCCGCTACCAGTTACAGTACCAGCATTTTCCGGATTTACAAGCAGCGTCAATGTATAGCTTTTTATTTCAAAATTAGCGATCATAGTAATATTCTCCGTTGGCATAATAAAGCTGTAAGATGCCTGATCCGAAACCAGATTACCTTCCTGATCTGTCCAGTTTTCAAAAATCCATCCTTCTTCAGATATCGCATTGATTTCAACATTATCGCCAAAGTTGTAGATTCCGTCTCCATATATTGTCCCTGCATCTGTTGGGTTAACATTCAATGTTAGGGTATAATCTATCATTATAAAATTGGCTGTTAAAGTAATATTTTCAGCCGGCATTGAAAAGCTGTAAAATTCCTGATCCGAGATTGTATTCCCATTAATATCTGTCCAGTTTGTAAAACTCCAACCTTTATTAGGAGCTGCACTGATATTAGCGTTTTCGCCATAATTAAAACTTCCTGCACCTGTTACGATACCTCCATTTTCAGGATTTGCATTCAAGGTCAGAACATAATCTATCATTATAAAATTAGCTGTTAAAGTAATATCTTCGGCCGGCATTGGAAAGATATAAGTTGCCTGATCCGAGATTATATTACCATCAATATCTGTCCAGTTTGTAAAATTCCAACCCTCACTGGGAGTAGCGCTGATACTTACTATGTCTTCATTTTTGTATAATCCTGCCCCAGAAACTGTTCCACCATTCTCAGGATTTGAATAAAGAGTTAGTGTGAAGTCCAACATTTCAAAATTGGCATATAATTTATAATCATTTGATGGCATATTAAAACTGTACGATGATTGATCTGAAACAATATTGCCATTAATATCTGTCCAATTTAAGAAATACCATCCATCATTAGGAGTTGCGCTGATATCAACAATATCGTTATAATTATATATGCCGGCACCATTGACAGAACCTCCACTTTCCGGATTAAGGTCTAATGTCAGAGAATAAATTATGGCTTCAAAGTTAGCGAAGAATAAAAGATCGTCTGCAGGCATTGCAAAACTATAATTCATTTGAGTTGAAATTACATTGTCATTAATATCTGTCCAGTTTAAAAATTCCCATCCTGTATTGGGTTGTGCTGAAATATTCACTTGCATTCCGGCTTTGTATTCACCAGCCCCTTCAACTATTCCGGCATTTTCAGGTAAAGATGCAAGTTCTACTAAAAATTTGCATTTACCCCAAGTCCATGTAGGAATATTATCACACAATTGAAGTATTTGACCATTTATGCCCTGTTCAATAGCTTGCCATTTCCCATCGTCCCAAAATAAAATTTCGCCTTGATAAGTCCCATCCTTTAATGTTTTAGATTTTTGTGAATAGAACGCATAAGGAATGCTCCATAACTGACTGGATCCTGTAATTGTATAGTTTGTTCCACCTTCAGGATCTACTTCTGTTTTTATAAAGTAATTTCCATCAGCCCAGTTAATTGTATTTAGATCATTGGTTTTATCACTACCCTGACCGATTACAAAAGAAATAAGTCCATTAGCATTGCTTTGCAAAGTAAAAGTTTCGGAGTAAACTACAGTGCCTTCAACATTATCTTGTATTATGCTTACTTTAATACCTATTTGAGAATTAACTATAAGTTGATTGGAAGCATTGCGTACTATAGCCTGATGCGAAATACCTTGTGGCGTTTGCGCCAATGTTGCACTAATAATCAAAGTGCAGATAATTGTACATATAAAATTTATTTTTTTCATTATTAATTAATTTATGTGTTTAAATAATGTTTATCTTAATAGGATATGAAAAAGAGGTAATGTAATTAAATCTATCATTGTTTAATGATTTTAGATATGCCAGCCTCATATTTTGTTTGAATCCGTATAAGATAAAAGCCTGATTGTTTTTCTGCTAAAGAGAGATCATATTGTTTTTTGCAAGGCATCTCTTTACGAAAAATAAGATTCCCTTGTATATTGAATATCTCAACAACAATATTATCTTCTTCTAAGAAATTTAGTAATTCAAGTGTAAAATCTCCAGTAGTAGGATTTGGATAAACTGTAAAAAAAGATGATTCGCTTTTAATTATCAAATTTTGTTCATCAATAATCAGATTATCATTTTTTGTAGCTAAGATGCTATTGTGATAATCACACCATAAATCAGAAATAAAAGCATGAAAAGAACCACCATAATTTACAGAAGTTCCTTCTTTCAGAAGAATATTATTCCCGGCAATAATGTCAGCATGGGCTCCGGTTTCAATAATAAAGTGCTTGTTTTCACCTGCTATAATAACTGTTTCGGCAGCATCAAAACATAAATTATTGCCTGAAGTAACAATGATATCCGGTATCTCAAGAACCATTGGTACTGCTAGCCATGATTGTTGAATGCCCATATTCAAATTTCCCTGAAGTGAAGTATAAGCCATATAATCAACCTGTCCGATTGAATAGCTCATGTTACCACCGGCACCTACAGCATCCCCACCTGCTGCTATTACTCCTTGTTGAGCAAAAATAACAAGAGGTGCTAATGTAAACAATAAAAAAAGTGTTGTTTTATAAAAACTTTTCATTATTAATAGTTTTAAATTAATACATAATAATTTAAACCCTATCTTACTTATCTTATATCTTAATTATTATTTAATTATCAATTATTGTAAATAAAAAGGTTTAAACCATCATAAAATTTGTAACTGACTTAAACTCTCTGACTATTTCATATAGTTAAAAGATTGCTTAACTATAAATGTAATATTTACTATTGTATGTATTTACTTATTTTATTATTCGATTGATTTATAATTCTTGCAATTCCAACTTTTCATTATTAATTAACTTTGTCAAAGAGTATAATTTTATTTAATAAGGCTATGTTTCAATGATTATTGATCATATAGACTAAAGATTCAATTAATTATCCATTGTTTTATATCAATATCTATATAATTAACTCAATCATTTTTAAATTTAGCCTTTAATACAACGCACTGTGGTTCTATTATTGAAATATAGAATTTCGCGTACTACATCTCCATGAGTAGATCTAAATCTTCTTATCCAACGACGATCAGTTTGGTTATCATCAATAGTGGTTGTCCAAAACATACAATAGTCTCCCATGCCACCATATACAGGTGTTGGTGAGGAATAGCCTGACGGTAAACCGGCAAAGCCAAAATCATCTGTACCGAAATGACCGGCTCCTGATGGTCTACCTACCCACCTGGGATGATCATTAGTTTGGCAACCTCCTCCAAGTGGTGAGTCGGTTTGGCGGCAGCTTTTTAAGGTATTGCTAACACCATTGTTTGCAAATGGTTCTACATAATTAGTAAGTTGTGTCCATTCTGCATCGCTTGGCACATGCCAACCATCAGGACAGATACCTTGCACGCCACTTGGATTTGAACTACTACCACTTGCACCATTCATTACTGTGTTCCAATTATAAAGACCACCATATTGTTGACATTTAAGAGGTTCATTGTTGTAACAATAACGGGCTATTGCCTGCCCACCAGGTGTCCGGGTAACAATTAAATTAGAAGCCATCCAACATTGATCACCTATAAGAACCGTATTATATTCATTGCCATCTATATCGGTAACAGTTGAAACTCCACAAGTGAAACCACCAGTTCCTCCCGTAAGAATAATATCAACCAGCATAATTATGTCAGCAATGTTGATTATCCCATCTCCATTGATATCAGTATTTTCGAAACAAAACGGAGTTGGGTTATAACCAAGTACGTAATTTGAGGATGTAATAGCGTCAAGTATATCCACTACTCCGTCACAATTTGCATCGCCTGGTGTTATTAAAGTACTGGTAGATGGTAAAGTTGTACCATCTGTGTCAAGTTGTAAATTCTGGGCTTGTATCCCAATTAGTACTGTAAATGCAAATAAGAAAGTTAGAATTGATTTTTTCATTTTAAATAATTTGTTTTTTAAACATGTGTTTTGAAAGATAAAGAATAAAAAGATAGTTTGTAGTAAAAGATTATTAATTTGAGCATTGTAATTTTATATTATATGAGTGTCGGGAAAGATAAATAAAAAGATGTATCTTAGGAGAAAATTTTTGACATGAATCTAATCAATTTTATGGATGGCGCTCTTGGAAGGTTTATTACTAAAAATGCAAGTATCGGCATTAATAGTATATTTTGCGATTGCTTTTTCATAACTCCAATTGTTTAATTACTTTTTATTTATTAAATTAGGCATAATAATCTTTCTTATAATTACTAAGTGTATGTAAATGTTAAATATATGTTTTGTTACATGACAGAAGATAATCAGATTAAATATATCTTTCATTATTTGTTGGAAATATTCCAAGTAATTTTTCTTGTATTTCCAAATTAAATTCATTAAAAAAAATAAGAAACATAAATATTCAATAAGTGATATATATCCATTTTGTGATTCTAAAACGTTTAAACCACTGATCTATCTTTGTTATATGATTTTCATTTCTTTAGTTATATAAATTAACATCAAGACTCCTAAAAGCCAATCGGTTATAAATCAAGAAAATAGAACCCTGACCATTTCAGACAATTTAGCGCGAATTATTTAATTTTTCACAAAGAAAACATTTAATTATATCCAGACAATATTAATTTCAAGTAAAACATAGTGTTTCAATTATAAAATAGAATTCAAAATATCTATCTTAACAACTGATAATCAAGGTGATATAAAACAGGAGTATAATATCTGTAAGTTTCAAATATATAGGTTATCAATATATTAGACTATTTTAAATTGAGTACATTATTTATGGTAAACATAAACATTCAAGCACAAGATATTGAGCTTTTGATTAAAAGAATCGGATTGTTTTGCTTGGAATATTTAAAGAAGCTTCTTTAATTTACCAAAGAAGAGGAGCTTTACGTATTGATAAGTGTCGCGAATTCTCGTAAATTGTACTTTTGTTATTTGAAGTAATTTTTATATGTGCTATTCTTTGGTATAATATCACTAACTATTAAGCCTAAAACTATATACGTGAGTGTAAGATACAGAAACATAAGCATATGTAAGATTTTTAAAAGATGATTTTACACCATAATTATACTCAGTTTTGTGATTTGAGAAATTGTTACTTGAATTTTGAAATTTAATGAATGCTTTTAAAATTAGCACTAAAAACTATTCCTTTAAATATTATTTATCATTTAAATAGCAACATTGAATTTTACGTTGTGCCACATAATGTGCATAAAATCAGGATGATAGGAAAATACTTGTTGGTAATGATATTAGATATTTTATTCAAATCAATAAAACATAATTGTCGGGATAAATATTTTTATAACTTTGAAGCCACTTTAAACTCGCGTTCTGAAAATTAAAAACAACTATAAACTCTAACAAAAAGTGGTCATGAAACAAGCACGTGAAAACAACGAAAATTATCAGTCAACACTTGAAAACTGGATTGTTGATCAAAAGACTGCCAATGAATTCATTGATGTTATAGGGCAGTTATGGTATGATAAAGAAGTGGAACTTATTTTCCTCAGACGGCAATTGCTCGACAGAGGTTCAAACTCAATTTTGCATAAACACTCCTATGCAGAGAATATTATTAATAAACCGCTGACAATTCAGGATTCCCTGAAGATTGCAAAAGCCATGCTTGAACTGAACCTGGCACCTGCACGTATTGATATTGGACGCTTAAACCGGGAATGGACTGAAGAAAAAGAAAATTTTGACAATAATATGAAAGCATTTTTGCGTAGCAAGCTTTCCTATATTATTGATGTCGCACCACGCAGCCATATAACAAAAGATGTTGTTCTTTATGGTTTTGGCAGAATTGGCCGTCTGCTGGCAAGAGAAATAATCCAGGGCTCTGGCAAAGGAAATCAACTGAGATTAAGAGCAATAGTTACCCGTGGGAATACACCTGAAGAAATAAAAAAGCGTGCTTCCTTGTTGCGTAAAGATTCGGTTCATGGCGTTATGCACGGCGTTGTGGTTGAGGATGTTGACAATCAGGTGATATATATTAACGGGCACATGGTTAAAATGCTTGCAGCCTCACAGCCTGATGAACTTAATTATGAAGAGCATGGTATAAAAGATGCATTGATAATTGATAATACCGGTATTTACCGCGACAGGGCTAATCTCAGTCGCCATCTCAAATGCCCCGGAGCCGGTATGGTATTACTGACAGCACCAGGAAAAGGTGATATACCAAATATTGTATATGGAGTAAACCAGGAAGTATGTAATCTGGGTTCTGACTGCGAAAAGATTTTTTCGGCAGCATCATGTACAACCAATGCAGTAGTGCCGGTTCTGAAAGTTATAGAAGATAATATCGGTATTGTGAAAGGACATCTTGAAACAGTACATTCATATACTAACGACCAGAATTTATTGGATAATTTCCATAAAAAGACACGGCGCGGTCGTTCTGCTCCGCTTAATATGGTTATTACCGAAACCGGTGCTGCTTCTGCCGCTGTTAAAGCTATTCCAAGCCTTGCCAATAAATTGACGGCTAATGCAGTACGTGTGCCTACTCCAAATATTTCATTGGCAATTCTTATGCTTGATGTTGCAAGAGATACCAGTCTTGAAGAAGTAAACGAAATAATGCGCAGTGCATCATTGAAAGGTCGTCTTATTGAGCAGATCAGATTTTCAACTTCAAGCGAACTTGTGTCATCCGATTGTATTGGCGATTCATGCGCTTGTGTCTACGATAGTATTGCAACACAGGTTTCAAAGGATAAGCGGAGTGTAGTAATTTATGCCTGGTATGATAATGAATATGGATATACCTGCCAGGTGACAAGACTTGCCAAACATATTTCGCAGGTTAAAAGCTACAGATATTATTAGTATTTGGTTTTTTATTGGAATAACCGCTTAATGAAGGCGTAAATATCAAAGACTGTTTTCTGCAGTTTAAGATAATCTTTTGGATTATCTGATAAACCAATGTTTTGTACCGGCTTGGTTTGTGTATGATGTTAATGGTAGTTTTAGATGATTTTATTGCTCTGAGTGTTTATAGTTGTTTGTTTTCCGGCATTAACCAATATCTTTTATGCGAAATTTTTATTTCACAGAAAAAAATATTTTAAAAAAGTGATTTCCTTTGTAGCTGTGTTTTAAAGCGATTGTAATAGTGTATGTTTTTGATTATTAACAAAATACCTGAATTTTAAAAGTGATTAGATTATGAATCGGGCTAAATATATTTTTGTAACCGGAGGAGTTGCTTCCTCATTAGGTAAGGGGATTATTTCGGCTTCTCTTGCCAAACTGCTTCAATCGAGGGGATTTAGTGTTACTATTCAGAAACTTGACCCATACATTAACGTTGATCCAGGCACTTTGAATCCATATGAGCATGGTGAATGTTACGTAACTGACGATGGTGCTGAAACTGATCTTGACCTGGGGCATTATGAGCGCTTTCTTAATGTTTCGACTTCGCAGGCTAATAGTGTTACTACCGGCAGTATATACCAGGCAGTTATAAGTAAGGAACGTCGCGGAGATTATCTTGGTGAAACTGTTCAGGTAATTCCTCATATTACTGATGAGATCAAAAGCAGAATTGTCTTTCTGGGAAATACCGGTCAATACGATTTTGTAATTGTTGAAATAGGTGGAACTGTAGGCGATATTGAATCATTGCCATACATTGAATCAGTGAGACAGATGCGCTGGGAGATGGGAAATAATTGTCTGGTGATACATCTTACGCTTATTCCTTATCTTACCACTACAGGAGAGCTTAAAACAAAGCCAACACAACATTCAGTAAAAACATTGCTCGAATATGGAGTTCAACCCGATATAATTGTTTGCCGTACAGAACGACCATTGAATCAGGCAGTTAAAAACAAAATAGCTTTGTTCTGCAATGTTCTTCCAAATGCTGTAATTGAATCTATTGATGCAGAAACTATTTATGATGTTCCTCTGCTGATGCGCAATGAAAAGCTTGATCAGGTAGTGCTTGATAAAATGCAGATAGGAGCAGGCAGTACTTTAAACCTTGAAAAATGGGAAGAATTTGTTTTTAAACTTAAGAACCCTGAAAATGAGGTGAATATTGGGCTGGTTGGAAAATATATTGAACTGAAGGATTCTTATAAAAGTATAATTGAGTCGTTTATTCATGCCGGTGCAACCACAAAGACCAAAGTCAATTTAAGAATGATCAATGCAGAGACTTTGAACGAAACTACTGTGGTAGATGAATTGAAAGGGTTAAAAGGCATTCTTGTAGCATCGGGTTTTGGTGAACGTGGCTTTGAGGGCAAGGTGAAAGCAATTAATTATGCACGTGAGAATAAAATCCCGTTCCTTGGCATTTGCCTGGGCATGCAATGTGCAATTGTTGAATTTGCACGTAATGTGCTTGGATTTAAAGATGCTAACTCTACTGAGGTGGACCCTAAAACACCTTTTCCGGTTATTGATTTAATGAAGGATCAAAAAAAAATCCGTGCTAAAGGCGGTACTATGCGGCTTGGAGCATATACTTGTCGGTTGACTGAAGGTTCTAAGGTAAGAACCATTTACAATACTGAATTTATATTAGAAAGGCACAGACATAGAAATGAATTTAATAATGCTTATCTATCTGATTTTGAAAAGGCCGGAATGATTTTCGGGGGTATAAACCCAAATGAAAATTTTGTGGAAATTATTGAGTTGCAGGATCATCCCTGGTTTATTGGAGTACAGTTCCATCCGGAATTTAGAAGTACTGTAGCAAGTCCTCATCCTTTATTTGTAAGCTTTGTGCAAGCCTGCCTTAAATATTCAGGAAAATAATCCGGTCTTGTTTTTTCAAAATTCATCAATAGCCTGATGATTTGTTCAATTGTCCTATCTTTGCGCCCTTAAAACAGATCATTTAAAAATTAAATATCGCCAATGTCAAGAGATAATTTAATTGGTTTGGTGCTTATAATGGCTCTGCTGCTTGCTTATTCAATATGGATGGCACCTTCAAAGGAAGAACTTGAAGAAAGAAAGCGGGTACAGGATTCGTTGGCGCTGGTACATCAGCAGAAACTGGATGAAATGCGTCTTAAAGAGGCTGAGCAAAAGGCTCAAAGTCAGAAACCTGCTGATGATAATGAAATAACAGAAGATGATACCGATATTGAAAAGCTGAAATTACTTGAGCGTTTTGGAAGCTTTGCAGGTGCAGCAAGTGGGGAGGAGCTTATCTATATTATTGAAAGTGATTTGCTTCGTCTTGGTATTTCTTCAAAAGGCGGACGAATAGTCTCTGCCGAACTGAAGGATTTTAAGTCGTGGGATACTCTTCCACTACAGTTGATTTATAAAGATGCCTCAGACTTTAGTCTGGCTTTTTTTGCCAATAACCGTACTATTCAAACCAATTCTCTGTATTTTAAGCCTTTTTGGTATGACCGTGCCTTTACAGGTGAGCATAAAATGATGGTTAAAGGCAGCGATGTTCTTGAGTTTGGAATGCGTGCCTATGCTAATGCTGGTGATTTTCAGGAGGAAACCGAAAATTATATTGAGTTTAAATATACTGTAACAGGTAATGATTACATGACCGGATTGGATCTGAACTTTTCGGGCATGCAGAAAGTAATTGACGATAATACAAATTATCTGGAACTTGACTGGCATAATCAATTATCACAGCAGGAGAAAAATATTAAAACTGAACGAAATGCAAGTACCATACATTATCGTTACATGAGTGAGGATATGGGAGAATTATCAGCAGCTAAAGATGATTCAAAATCGCTGAAAACCAGAGTCAGATGGATTGCTTTCAAACAACAGTTCTTTACTACAACCTTAATTGCAAAAGATAATTTCCTTAGTGCCGATATTAAATCGTTTGTGCAAACTGATATCACTGACAGTCGTTATCTAAAAACCATGAAAGCCGATATAAGCATTCCTTATACTGCTGCTCAGTCATATTCAGTACCCCTTAATATCTATTTCGGACCAACAAAATACAGTATTCTTAGACATTACAAGTTAAGGCTGGAGCGTCAGATTCCTTTGGGCTGGGGTTTCTTCCTTTTACAGGGTCTAAACCGATATGCAGTAATTCCTGTATTCAATTTCCTTGAAGGGTTTAACTTAAATTATGGAGTTATAATCCTCATACTAACTATTCTGCTAAAAACAATTTTATCTCCGCTTACCTATAAAACTCACATTTCGCAGGCAAGAATGCGTGTGTTAAAACCTGAAATTGAAGAGATAAATAATAAATATCCTAAAAAGGATGATGCCATGAAAAAGCAGCAGGCTACTATGGCATTGTATAAAAAAGCTGGTGTGAATCCTATGTCGGGTTGTGTTCCTACTCTGATTCAACTTCCGATACTTATTGCGTTTTTTAGGTTTTTCCCGTCATCTATCGAGCTGCGACAACAGCCTTTCCTGTGGGCACATGATTTATCAACTTATGACTCAGTTCTTGACCTCCCTTTTAATATTCCTTTTTATGGTGATCATGTAAGCCTTTTTACACTCTTAATGGCTATTACAACATTGATATACACATATGTAAACAATAAATTGATGGATACCGGCTCAGCTCAGATGCCGGGAATGAAAATGATGACTTACATGATGCCCATAATGTTTCTTGGGTTTTTTAACAGTTATTCATCCGGTTTAAGCTACTATTATATGCTTACTAATCTGATCACTTTTGCACAGATGTTCCTGATGCGTCAAGTGATTGATGAAGATAAGATCCGTAAGAAAATAATGGAGAATAAAAAGAAACCTATAAAAACCTCCAACTTCCAGAAGCGAGTTAATGAAATGGCTAAACAACGCGGTTATAAACCATAAAAAGCTTATTAACAACATGTTATTGACTAAATTCTATGTATTAAGAGTTAAATCCGTAGAATAGCATCAGTATAAATATGTGTGGCTTTTTATTTTATTATAATTTTTGCCGGGTATTCTAATTTAGATCCGGAAAATATCTCTAACTTTGCACCCATTTTTACAAAAAGCATTATTGTTATATAATGAGCTGTAAAACAGATAATTAAATTAGTATTAACCCGGTTGCAATTGCAACCACAAAGTATTATTGAATGACTGAAGAAAAACAATTCGATGAATTGGAACAAAACCCATCAGAAGAACAAAAGGTAACAGACGAAAATCCCGCACCTGCTGAAGATCAGCTTAGCGAAGAACCCGTTGATGTTGCCGAAACCCATGAAGAACCACAGGAAATTACAGCTCAGGAAGTTGTACCTGAAAAAACTGAAAGCCCTGTAGCCGAAGAACCCTTCATTGAAGAGCCGGTTTCTGAAGAACCCGTTGATGTTGCCGAAATCCATGAAGAACCACAGGAAATTATAGATCAGGAAGTTGTTCCTGAAAAAACTGAAAGCCCTGTAGCTGACGAACCCGTCATTGAAGAGTCGGTTTCTGAAGAACCCATTTTGGCTGAAGAATCAGCGCCGGTTTCAGAAACTGAAAAAACCCCGGAACCACCCGAATTTGATTGGGAACTCAGCAGCAAAAAACATGAATCATACTCAAAAGCTGAACGCGAACGCCTTGAAGATATTTATGGAAAGACCCTCAGTTCCATCAATGAGCATGAAGTAATCTTAGGAACTGTTGTTGCCATAAGTAGTCGTGAAGTAGTTGTTAATATTGGTTTTAAGAGCGATGGCGTTATCCCTTTGAATGAAGTTCGTTATAATCCTAATCTTAAAATTGGTGATGAAATAGAAGTATACGTTGAAAGTCAGGAAGATACCACAGGACAGTTAATGCTTTCACATCGCAAGGCACGTATTCTGCGTTCATGGGAGCGTGTTAATAACGCTTTCGAAACCGATGAAATAATCAAAGGTTATGTGAAAAGCAGAACCAAAGGTGGTTTGATAGTTGATGTTTTTGGTATCGAAGCTTTCTTACCCGGTTCACAGATTGATGTTAAGCCTATTCGTGATTATGACATTTATGTTGATAAAGTCATGGAATTCAAGGTTGTAAAGATCAATCATGAGTATAAGAACGTTGTTGTTTCACACAAAGCCCTTATTGAGGACGAACTTGAACAACAAAGATCTGAAATCATTGCTAAGCTTGAAAAAGGCCAGGTACTCGAAGGTCTGGTGAAGAATATCACTTCGTACGGAGTATTTGTTGATATGGGCGGGGTTGATGGTCTTATTCATATAACTGACCTTTCATGGGGTCGTATAAATCATCCGAATGAAGTGGTAGAACTCGATCAGAAGATCAAAGTAGCTATCCTTGATTTTGATGAAAGCAAGAAACGTATTGCATTGGGTCTTAAACAGCTTACACCACATCCTTGGGATTCGCTTGATCCTGACCTGAAGATTGGCGATAAGGTTGAAGGAAGAGTTGTGGTACTGGCTGATTATGGTGCATTTGTTGAAATTGCCCCTGGTGTTGAAGGTCTGATCCATGTTTCTGAAATGTCATGGTCGCAGCATTTGCGCACAGCTCAGGATTTCATGAAAGTTGACGATAAAGTTGAAGCTGTTATCCTCACCCTGAGCCGCGAAGAGCGTAAAATGTCATTAGGTATTAAACAATTGATACCTGACCCATGGGAAAATATTCTTGCTAAATATCCTATTAATTCAAAACATAAGGCTTTGGTTCGCAACTTTACCAATTTTGGAATTTTTGTTGAACTCGAAGAAGGTGTTGATGGTTTGATCCATATTAGCGACCTTTCGTGGTCAAAGAAAATTAAACACCCGGCTGAGTTTACCAAAGTAGGTGAAGAAATGGAAGTCATTGTTCTTGATGTTGACGTTGAAAACCGTCGCTTGAGCCTTGGTCACAAACAACTTGAAGAAAATCCGTGGGATGTTTTCGAAACAGTATTTACTCCGGGTTCTATACATAAAGGAACTATTCAGGGACAAGCCGATAAAGGTATGATCGTAACATTGCCTTATGGTGTTGAAGGATTTGCTCCGCTACGCCATTTGGTGAAAGAAGATAATACTACTGCAAAGGTTGACGAAACCATGGATTTCAAGGTTATCGAGTTTTCAAAAGAAAACAAAAAGATCATTCTTTCACACAGCAAGGTTTATCAGGATGCTCAGGTAGCAGAACGTACCAAGGAAAAGGCTGAAGCTTTGACTCAGGAAGAAGCAACACGTCGTACTGTTCGTCGCATGCAGGATAATCTTGAAAAAACCACCCTTGGTGATATCACAGCTTTGGCTAAAATGAAGTTGGATCTTGAAAAATCTGAAAAAGCAGAACGTAAGTCAAAAGTTGCAAGTAAGAGCAAAAAAGATGAGGAAGAAGCTGAAAGCCAGGTAGAAGAAGGAACTGAAGAATAAACAGTTTGATTTTCAGTTATTGGTTTACCAATAATAATTTTGTAGAGCCGCTTTTAATGACCAAAGCGGCTTTTTTTTTATTTGCTTTCTGTTCCCGGTTCCATGGAAGACTATTTACCTGATGATATGACAAAACTAGCTTAGTTTTCATTTTTAATAAAGACATTACAGTAAAATCGTTTTTAAAAATAATCTGGTGTTATTCGTGAATTACTGATTAAGCCAATTTTTAGCCTAAATTTGTGAGTTCATAATATTCGCCATATCATAAATGACTTTTTCAGTAACTATCCTTGGAAGTAACTCAGCCACACCTGTAACGGGACGATTTCCTACTGCTCAGGTTATTAATCATTTAGATCGTATTTTCCTTGCTGATTGTGGAGAAGGAACACAAATTCAGCTAAATAAATATAATATACGCTTGGGAAAGATCAATCATATTTTTATCAGTCACCTTCATGGTGATCATTTTTATGGATTGATAGGACTGGTTACTACTTTTCATCTTTTTAGAAGGGAGCAACCATTGTTTATATACGGACCGGCAGGGATCCGCGAAATAATTGAAGTACAGTTACAGGCATCGCAAACCACACTGGTTTATCCTTTGCATATTCATGTTGTGGATACTGAGAATGTTTCCAGTGTATATGAAGATGAGCGTCTTACTGTTTCAACCATCCCTATGAAGCACCGTATTCCTACCTGTGGTTATTTATTCAGGGAGAAACCCAGACCCAGAAAAATGAAACCGGAAATCATAGACAAGCTTAATATTCCCCTGGCATTGATCCCTAAGCTAAAAAGCGGACGGGATTTTACAGATGAGAACGGGGTTCTGTATAAGAATGAGCAGATTACAATTGATCCTGCTCCCCCGCGTACTTATGCTTTCTGCTCTGACACTGCATATCAGGTATCAACTGCTGAAATTGTTGCTAATGCCGACCTGCTATATCATGAAGCTACTTTTATGAATGATCGTATTGATATGGCACATGAAAAATTTCATTCCACTACTGTTGAAGCTGCTACATTAGCAAAAGCAGCCAGAGTAAGAAAGCTGATCATTGGTCATTATTCAGCACGTTATGATGATCTTCAGCCTTTACTTGAAGAAGCAAAAACCGTTTTTCAAGAAACATATCTTGCTGTTGAAGGCGCTGTTTTTAATGTTTGAGGCGGTATAAAGGATTTACAAAATGCCGGAAAATATTTTTTTGAATTTACAGATCAGCCTCCGGAGTAGATTTGCTGTCAGGCAATATTGCTTTAAGCTCTTTCACCATTTTCTTTAAGTCTGATGCAGTAAAGGTTATTTCTTTAAATGTGCTTTTCGATATCTTTTTAAACCAATAAGCCTGATATATAAACACTGATAAATGTGACAGGGTGGTTGCAAGCCCTGCTCCAATTATACCTAATCCAGGTATTAAAATGAACCCCGAAATAATTACCACTGCAAATCCTATGGCTGATGATATTGTATTAAACCCCGGGCGTCCTGTTCCACTGAAATAATGGCTTAAAATATTACAGGCAGCCAATGCAAGTATACCCGGGCTAAGAATTAGGATTACTGATCTGATGTTTATAAAATCTGCACCAAATATCCAGGTAAATACTGATTGAGGCAGAGCTAATAAAACAGCAAGCATAATAAGAGTTCCTGATACAGTGAGTTTCAGGAATATAAGAGTTGTGTTTTTTGCATATTCAGGATTATCAGGTTCGTTTGATAGTCTGGCATATTGCACAAGCGCCACACTTTTTGCAAGTATCCAGATACCTTCAGCAAGCTGTACACCGATAGCAAATTTCCCAAGCTCGGATTTACCGGAAAACTTTTCAAGAAAGTAATAACTCAACCGGTAATTGAAAAACTGGAATATATTGGCTAGCTGAATTAATCCGCCGTATTGCAGAATTGGTTTTATGGAATTTCCTATAGTGCTGATATCATTTATAATGAGGTCGGTTCTTATAGAAATAAGACTTATTAAAAAAGTTGATAAATAGGCAATATAAAGCGCATAAATGTAGTAATCAATGGAGTTGCGTTTCAGGATAAATACAAAAAACAGAATGCTACAGAAAATCAACAGGGTTTGTAATACACTTAATATATTGTAAAGTTTTATTCTTTCCCGTCCCAGTATAATCATCATATTTATTGATGCCCAGCTTGATATTAACGAAAGAAGCATGGTTTCGTGCCGGAATTCAGGAGGAATGAGTTTGAACAGAAACAAAAGATTAGCGCCAATAACTGCAACGATCAAAGCCCATGCATACGAAAGCAGAAAAAGATGTCCAACTCTTTCACGCGGCACAAGGTAAATCAGTGCCGAACCTCCTACGAAATTATTAACAAGCTGTATGAATGTAATACCCAGGATGAGCAAAACAATAGTTCCATATCCTTCAGCTCCGAAAATCCTTGCTGCTATTGCTACTATTGCAAAGCTCAGCAAAGCGTTAAAAAATCTGGATACAGCCGTAATAGCAATTTTGTTCAGCAATGACGCGCGTTTTAGTATATAAAGGTATGGAAGACAGAATCTGATATTTTATCACAGCAAAAATACTCGATTTTTACACCATACCCCTAATCCGAATATTATTTTAATTATTCAGGTTGAAAATTGTATTTACTGAATTCTGTAAGGCCGGGGATTAGTTTCTACATTTGAATTATTCAGAGATTGCTTGTTAGCATTAGCTTGCTCACTACCCTGAATTTGCCAGTTACTTCATGCATATCAAGGGATAACCATGCTTTTTGAAACTTGCGATTATTTTAAGAATGAGTTGTGATAATCTTGGTATAAACAAGCGAGCCTGTTATTAAGTCACAGATTTAAGGAAATGTAAGGCTATTGGGAACTTTCCTGGCTTTCTATACTGCCACCAGTACTACAGAACAAAGGGTTAAAACTTTGTTGTTTTGCAAACCAGCCCAAATCAGGAAGAGGTTATACCTCAGAATTGGGAATCAGTAAAGAAAGTACTCAACCTAAATTTTTGCAGAAACTATACAAAGAAGCTGCCTCTGGAACAAAACAGAGGCAGCTTCTTCATGAATTTCAGGATATTTATTTATAATTTCAGGACTTTAATTTTAATTGGATAATTCTCTGTAGTTGTTCAATCTCCACCCTGTCCTGTTTCATACTATCGCGTTCTCGGATAGTTACTGTATTGTCTTCAAGAGTCTGATGGTCAACTGTAATACAATAAGGTGTACCTATTGCATCCTGTCGGCGGTAGCGACGTCCTATCGAGTCTTTTTCTTCATAATAACAACGATATTCAAACTTGAGCTTATCCATTATTTCACGGGCTTTTTCCGGTAAGCCGTCTTTTGCTGTCAAAGGTAAAACAGCGGCTTTTACAGGTGCTAATGCCGGCTTAATATGAAGTACCACTCTTTCAGAACCGTCAGGAAGTTTTTCTTCGGTATAGGCATTGCTGAATACAGCAAAGAATGTGCGATCTAACCCTATAGAGGTTTCTACCACATATGGCACATAGCTTTCATTGAGTTCGGGATCAAAATACTGTATTTTCTTGCCCGAGAATTTCTGATGAGCGCCAAGGTCAAAATCAGTACGGGAATGTATGCCTTCAAGTTCCTTAAATCCTATTGGGAAATTAAACTCAATATCGGTGGCAGCATTAGCGTAATGTGCTAATTTAATATGGTCGTGGAAACGGAATTTATTTTCCGGCAACCCAAGAGAAATATGCCATTTCATTCGCGCTTCCTTCCAGAAATTATACCATTCCATTTCAGTGCCGGGTTTCACAAAATATTGCATTTCCATTTGTTCAAACTCACGCATACGGAAAACAAACTGCCTGGCGACAATTTCGTTACGAAATGCTTTGCCGATTTGTGCAATCCCAAATGGGATTTTCATTCGAGCTGATTTTTGTACATTCAGATAGTTTACAAAAATTCCCTGAGCTGTTTCCGGTCTGAGATAAATAGTATTAGCACCTTCGCTGAGCGAGCCTATCTGAGTGGCAAACATCAGGTTGAACTGACGGACATCAGTCCAGTTACGGCTTCCTGATACCGGACAAACAATTTCAAGATCTTCAATTAGTTTTTTAATCCCTTCCATATCTTCCTTATCCATGGAAGTATACAGTCGTTTTTTGATCTCTTCAATTTTGTTCCTGTACTCAGTTACACGCGGATTTGTTTCAATAAAAAGATCGCGGTTAAAGCTTTCGCCAAATCTTTTGGCTGCCTTTTCAACCTCTTTATCAATTTTTTCTTCGATTTTTGCCATATGCTCTTCTACAAGCACATCAGCACGATATCGTTTTTTCGAATCTTTATTGTCAAGCATGGGGTCATTAAAAGCATCCACATGTCCGCTGGCTTTCCATATTGTCGGATGCATGAATATTGAAGAATCCAGTCCTACAATATTTTCGTGATGCTGAACCATGGATTTCCACCAATGATCGGCAATATTATTTTTCAATTCTACCCCAAAAGGGCCATAGTCATACACAGCGCTAAGGCCGTCGTATATTTCACTTGATTGAAAAACAAACCCATACTCCTTGGCATGGGCTATTATCTTTTTTAATGCGTCTTCGTTTTTTGTCATGCGGCAAAATTAGAAAAAATCCTTAATTCAAAGTAAGTTACGATTGATTAACAAGAATAGTGTTATAAAGTTTGTACTCCGATTTGAAGTCGGTTTTAATTTAACAAACGAGCTAAAGCCCGTTCCTATTCATAATAATGTGTTCATGAATTGCCACCGGCTTAAGCCGGTGGGATATAAATATGTGGGCAACAAACTGGCTTTAGCCAAAAAGGTTTAAAGAGATTGTGAGTTGTGATTTTGTAATTTGGGGTAATACATAAAAAAAGTGTGTTGCAAAATCACATTAATCTCGGATCTTTTTTTATTGGTAGTTTTTCCATTTGCTCAATTTCAAGACTTGCAAAACCAAAATCTTCCGTCACTTTGCCGGTAAGTCTGTAAGTGCCGTAACCGCGAAAAGGATATTTTTTTACAACAGGCGGAAAATGTACAGTATCAAAAAAATTGCCTGTGCAATCGAAAAAAGTACCGAAATGCATTATTTCTTTATGAACCGTACTTACATATTTGATGCAAACAAGGCTGCCGAGCATCTGAACACGCTTACCTGTACAGGATAACATTTCGGAAGCAAGGATCTGAGAGATTTTAGGTTTAGTATCTGACGTGGAAAGTCTTGAATTTCCGGCAGGCAGGGTGGGGGACTGCTCCGTAGCGTTCCGGTCGAGCATGTCAAAATAACTTAGAGTAAGAGGGAAGCCAAGAAGTTCAATTTCGTCATAGGCATCTTCAAGTTTGCTGTGCTCCAGCTCAGGAAGGATAAAGTCTTTGCCGGGTTCATCAAAAAGAGTGAAGTTATTGGATTTGGGAGTTGTGCCGGCACCTGCCATAAAAGATTCCCACAACAATTCCTGTTTTCTTTTTCCTGTGAACCGGAAAGCCCCACATCGTATCAACAGTTGTAGTTGCTCTTTACCCACAGGAATGCGGTTCACAAAGTCCTGCAGGTTTTTAAACAACCCGTTTCTGTTGCGCTCTGCTTCAATTTCCTGTGCAATTTCGGTTTCCATGTTCTGGATATGAATGAACCCGGTGTAAATAGTCTGCCCTGACAGCGATGTTTTATACCTGCTATGGTTTACACACGGAAGCTCAATGCTGGCACCACATCGTCTGGCTTCATTAAAATACACCCAGGTTTGGTAAAACCCTCCAAAATTATTGATCACTGCCACATGGAATTCGTTCGGGAAATGAGCCTTAAGGTACAGGCTCTGAAAACTTTCTACAGCATAGCTTGCTGAATGTGCTTTTGAGAACGAATAACCGGCAAAAGATTCTATCTGCCTCCATACTTCACTGGTAATAGCTTCGGTATGTCCAAGTTCACGGCAATTGTTAAAGAAACGATCACGGATACGTTCAAATTCTTGTTTTGAGCGGTATTTCCCACTCATGGCACGCCGAAGGATATCGGCATCGGCAAGGTCGAGGGCTGCAAAATGATGACAAACTTTGAGCACATCCTCCTGATACACCATTACCCCGAAAGTTTCCTTTAACTGCTGTTGCATCACGGGGTGTATATATTTGAACCCATTGGGATTGTGAAAACGATATATATATTCTTTCATCATACCCGAACGCGCCACTCCTGGTCTTATGATGGAACTTGCAGCAACCAGAACAGGGTAGGTGTCGCAGTGAAGTTTTTTCAGAAGTCCGCGCATGGCAGGGCTTTCAATATAAAAACAGCCTATGGTCTCGCCATTGCGCAGTTGCTTTTTTACTTTCGGATCTTTCATAAAATCGTCCACTTTATGCACATCAAGGGTAATTCCTCTGTTTTCCCTGACAATTTTTGCACATTCGTCAATATGTCCCAAACCCCGCTGGCTCAGAATATCCAGTTTTTCAAATCCTATGGCTTCTGCTACATACATATCCCATTGGGTAGTGGGGAAAGCTTTGGGAGGCATGTCGAGGGCTGTATAACAAGTTACAGGCTCTTCCGAGATCAGTACCCCTCCGGCATGAATACTCCGGATATTCGGAAAATCAACCATCATTGTACCTATTTTCATTATTTTACTCATTAGTTCCCCCTCGCTTTTGGGATTCCGGCGATTCTCTACCATATCGTCAATCTCGTTTTTAGGCAAACCATACACCTTGCCCAGTTCACGAAGGATTGACCTGCCTTTGAAAGTGGACATGGCGCCAAGTAAAGCTGTGTGTTTATGCCCGTAGCGTTTGAAAATATAATCCAGCACCTCATCGCGTTCTTTCCAGGAATAATCAATGTCGAAATCGGGCGGCGAAGTACGCAGAGGGTTTATAAATCGCTCAAAATACAGGTCGAGGGTGATAGGGTCCACGTCGGTGATACGCAGGCAGTAAGCTACAATGCTGTTTGCCCCGCTGCCGCGGCCTACGTGATAAAATCCACGCGACACAGAATAACGGATAATATCCCATGTGATCAGGAAATAAGCTGAAAAGCCCAGCTTGTCAATGATCTCAAGTTCATGTTTTATCCGGCGCAAAGCTTCTTTGTGTTCCGAACCATAACGATAAGCAAGCCCATCAAGTGCAAGCTTCTCGAGCAGGATACGATCGTCGTAACGGCTGCCGGTAAAGGTTTTTTTGTTTTTGATACTTTTAAAATCGAAATCATGTTCGCATTGCCCGGTCAGTTTCTTTGCATTGTTCACTAATTGCGGATATTGCCCAAACTGTTGCTGTGCTTCAGCTTCAGTGATAAATATCTCGTTTGGATTTGCCAGTTGTGCAGGTGATAGTTTGCTGAGCAGACAATTATTGTCAATAGCTCTTAAATGGCGGTGCAGTTCATAGTCTTTTGCATCGGCAAAGGTAGCATTATGCCATGCCAGAAGTTTTTGGGGGTAATGGCGAAGAGGAGAGGTGAGCAGTTTGTTGAGCTCATGATAACGAACGGCAATGAATTCATTGGATCTGAGCTGTGATAACATTGATGGTTTTTTGAACTGCCCTGTATTCAAAGCTGATTGCTGACTCTGCCCGGGTTTGACCAAACGGTTTTGTGTTTCTTCTGAATCCCGGATTTTTTTCGGATTTGGTATTTGATAGTTTTTATCTGTGATGTGAAAGATATCCATAGGATAAATTACAAATACTGCTTCAAACTCTGGCGCTCTTTCTGGCAATGCCAGTCCTTTGATATTGATTTCACTCAAAAAATCATTGATTTCCCGGAAACCATCATTATTTCCGGCTAACAACAGATATTTCAGCTTTTCGTCATCATAACAGGCAACTCCTGCCAAAGGCTTGATATTATGCGCCTTACATTCACGGATAAAATCAGTAATTGCTGAAGTATTGTTAATGTCTGCCAGTACAAGTGTTTGCAAACCGCAGGCTTTGGCCTGAGTTACTATCTTTTCTACTGACATGCTGCCATAGTGCAGGCTGTAATAACTATGTGCAGTGAAAATCATATCCAAATGATTAAATTATAATCAAAAATAAGATTACAATATAATCAATTTTTTAAAAAAACAATTAGAGTTTAATTATTTTTTTCTGAAACGAAAGGGCAGGAGTATCAATGATTAGTTTTTAATGCCATATATAAAACTTCCACAGGATGATAAGCAGTGCGTCCGGTTCCGTCCTTTATCTGGTGGCGGCAGCTTGTTCCGGGCGCTGCTATAATGGTGTCGTCCTTAGCTTTTCTGACTTCAGGAAACAATACCAGTTCGCCAACCTTCATTGAAAGCTCGTAATGTTCTTGTTCGTAACCAAATGAACCAGCCATACCGCAGCAGCCGGTTTTTAATTCTCTGACTTTGTAATTTGCCGGAAGCGAAAGCATTGCCTTTGTTGGTCCGGTGCTTGCCAAAGCCTTTTGATGACAATGACCGTGGAGGAAAATATGTTTTTCTGAATCAGTGAAAACAGAGGAAGTTATTTTTCCTTTTTCTGCCTCCCGCATGATAAATTCGTCAAACATGAGCGCATGCTTTGCTATGGCAATGGCATCATCTTTTTCTTCGCCACGAAGCAGGTCCGGATATTCATCGCGGAAAGTCAATATCGCTGAAGGTTCAATACCTATGAGCGGAGTAGATTCTGAGATCAGGTGTTTTAGCAGCGCAACATTTTTTGCAGCTTTACTGCGTGCTTTTCTCAGCATTCCTTTACTCAGGAATGAGCGCCCGCTATCAGTATGTTTTGGGATCACAACTTCATAGCCCAGAAAAGCAAGCAGGCGAATTGCAGCCTTTCCGGCTTCAACATCGTTATAGTTGGTGAATTCATCGGCAAAAAGAAAAACTTTTCCAAGCGGATTTTCTGATTTTGGCGTGTTACGCTTAGCCCAGCGGCGAAGTGAAGTTTTTGCAAGTAGCGGCAAATTCCGTTCAGAAGCAAATTTAAGCCTTGCTTTCAGGAATTTGGAAAACAATTTATTCTTCATCAGCGAATTATAAACATCCGGCAGGATCATGCCCAGCTTGTTCAGACTTGCTATATGTGCAATTGCTCGTGTTCGCAATGGAATTCCATTTGCAACGTGATAATGTTGTAAGAACTCGGCTTTATATTTCGCAATATCCACATTTGAGGGGCATTCGGCTTTACAGCCCTTGCATGACAGGCAGAGATCCATTATTTCATAAATCTCTTTATGGTCAAAAGGGTTGGATTTTGATGAATGAGTAAGGAATTCCCTAAGAATATTGGCACGGGCGCGGGTGCTGTTGTTTTCATCGCGGGTAGCCATATAACTGGGGCACATTGTTCCTCCTGCCAGTTCTGTTTTGCGGCAATCGCCTGAGCCATTGCATTGTTCGGCAGCGCGCAGAATACCTTGGGTCTCAGAAAAATCGAATATGGTTACAGGTTCCTTTACAGCCTGCCCCGGCTCATATCTGAGCGAGGTGTTCATAGGAGGAGTATAGACAATTTTCCCGGTATTGAAAATATTGTACGGATCCCATGTTTCTTTTATTGATTGAATCAATTTGTAATTATGCTCCCCAACCATCAAACGTATGAATTCACCGCGTAATCTGCCATCGCCGTGTTCGCCGCTTAACGAACCTTTGTATTTCTTTACCAACAGAGCAGTTTCGTAGGCTACTTTACGGAAAAGTTCCACATCTGCCGGGTCTTTAAGGTTCAAAACAGGACGAAGGTGCAATTCGCCGGTAGCAATATGAGCATAGTACACGCAGCTAAGATCCAGCCTTCGGAGCATCTGCTGAAATTCATTCATATAATCCGGCAGCAGGGCAGGATTAACGGCAGTATCTTCAATAACGGCAACCGGTTTTGCATCGCCGGGAATATTTGATAATAACCCGAGACCGGCTTTTCGCAATGCCCATACCCTGGAAATATCTTTTCCGCGAATAACCGGGAAATGATAGCCATAATTCTCAGAACGCATTGCATGTTCCAGCTCCCTGATCCTGGCATTTAATACCTCAATTGAATGACAGGCAAATTCAATGATAAGGATGGCAGCGGGATTGCCCTGAATAAAGAACCTGTTCTTTCGCTGTTCAATATTATTTTCGGTTTGCTTAATTATTACCTCGTCCATTAGTTCCACAGCTACCGGTTTATGCTTAAGTGCCACCAGATTGGCTTTGAAGGCTTCATCAAGGGTGTTGCAATGCATGCATACCAGGGCTTTTTCTTTAGGAGGCAGATCAACAAGGTTGAGTTTTATTTCAGTAAAAAAAGCAAGAGTTCCTTCTGAACCAGCGAGGAGACGGCTAAAATTGAAATCTGGTCCGGTTGGGGTAAAAGGTTTGCAGTCAAGTAACAAATCAATGGCATAACCTGTATTACGGCGTTTAATTGCAGGATCCGGATATTCTTTTCTGATTTCCTGTTGGTTTACAGGGTCATGAAGCATACCGAGTATATGGCGGTATAATTCACTTTCCAGATTTGTGCCGCTTGCTTTTTCGTTTAATTCCTTTTCGTTAAGTGGCTTGAATTCTGCTTCTGAACCATCACAGAGCAGAGCCTTTACTGATATTGTATGATCCCGGGTGCTGCCATAAACAAGTGAATGAGCACCACATGAATTATTACCGACCATGCCCCCGATCATACATCGGTTTGAAGTGGACGTTTCAGGACCGAAAAACAAGCCGTAAGGTTCAAGTATAAGGTTGAGTTCATCAAGAATTACACCCGGTTCAACTCTTACCCATTTTTCATCCTGGTTTATTTCCAGTACTTTGGTCATATATCTGGAAATGTCAACTACAATCCCGCCTCCAACTACCTGTCCGGCAAGTGAAGTGCCGGCAGTACGCGGTATTAATGAAACACGGAAGGTCCTTGCAAATTTTATAAGAGCAAGGATATCGTCCTTTGATCCCGGGCGCACTACAGCAAGTGGTACTTCACGGTAAACGCTGGCATCCGTAGCGTAAAGCAGCCGGGTCGGATAATCGGTAAACAGATCACCACTGAGCTTTGAACCAAGCTCAGTAAGTTTATTATGTGGAACCATAAGGTATTGATGCAATTAAAAATTAAAGCATCAAAAATAATGTATTTTGTCTTTAAGCCTGTTGTATAAATCCTTGTTGTGTGCTTAAAAACCTGTTGAAGCAAACTCTAAAAGGTTCTTATTTCTTGTGGAAATAAATTCCACCCTATCCATCTTAGTGCAATAGAATTAGATATTTGCCCCTGACAACTAATTGAGTACCAATGTAATATGTTTTACACCTCCATAAGGCGGACAAGTTGTAAAGATTGGAAAAGATGATTATAAGCAGTCTTTCTATCTCCTGTTTATTATAATATTTACCGTGCTAACTCCATCAGTAATATCAATAATTCCGTCTTCATTTATATCAGCGTTTATAAAGCAGAATGGATGAGGAATGTTTCCAAGAATATAGCTTAACATACTTACTACATCCTGAATGTTTACTTCACCATCGCAGTTTGCATCGCCGGGTAAAAACACAGGTTCATCCAATAAAGTTATAACGCCATCAGATGTATCCAAAGGAAGGAGCGGAACATTAAGTGTACTTAAAAAGGCATTTAAAAGGTTTAATTGATAAATTCCGGCTTGTGAAGGAGTGTTTAATATGAAAGAAATATTAACCAAAACAGGAACTGGAGGGTCAAGTGCGAAACCTGTCACTCTC
>Ga0302241_1000408_pt1 | contig 40196 bp, 36 predicted proteins | sample AAG_UR_Arg_MG_FD_193532 | JGI IMG/M metagenome (GOLD analysis project Ga0302241, IMG submission 193532) | Enriched activated sludge microbial communities from anaerobic digester in WTTP, New Holstein, Wisconsin, United States - AAG_UR_Arg | ecosystem: Engineered > Bioreactor > Anaerobic >... | reverse complement strand
CTTTTCAGCTCTATTTTTTGTTTTCTGTCAGGTTTTTCGATATTCTTTCAAACCAGCTATCAATTGATAGCTGGTTTACTTCCTGGACTATATGACGTCCTTCATAGAGTAATGGGACGACAGCTTTATCTTCAACAGCCTTATCAATTGTATAGGTGTCGATAATGCCTCCGAATTTTCTGGCAGTACTTTTGTCTTTTTTCATTAAAGGTGTGCCGGTAAAGCCTATATAGCAGGCTTTGGGAAGTACTTTTTCCATTGTGGCATTTGCCACACCGTACTGGCTCCTGTGGCTTTCATCTACCAGAACAAAAATGTTATTTGAATAGTCTTTAAAGTTTTTCTTCTTTCCTGCTGTTTCAAACTTATCTATTACAGTAGTGATAATTTCTTTTTTTTCTTTTATTTTTTTTACCAGATCCTCACCGCTTGTTGCCTGTACAGGATCTTTTCCGCACTGATGAAATGTTTTATATATCTGGTCATCAAGATCCACTCTGTCTGTAACAAGAATTATTCTTGGATTTGTAATGGAAGGTTCAAGTGAAAGGGCTTTTGCCATCATCACCATTGTTAAAGATTTACCGCTTCCCTGAGTATGCCAGATAACTCCTCCCTGCCTTTTTTCTTCTTTATTTATCTCTTTTACTCTTTCCAGGGTGTTCTTAACTGCAAAGTACTGCTGATATCTTGCAATTTTCTTTTCTCCACAGTCATATAAAATAAATTGATATATAAGCTCCAGCAATCTGTCAGGTTTTAAGAGAGAGTATATAAGGCGATCCTGTTCTGTAACACATCTTTTATCATCCACTGGTTCTGGAGAAGGTTTATTTGTTAATTCCAGAAGTTCTTTATATATTTTTTTATGTTCTCCTGGTAATACAGAAGATTCATTTCCATATCTGATTTTCTCTTCTCTGATTATTAAGTTATTGTAACTTTTGAGATTATAAGATCTGATATAAGAGAAGGGAGGAGAAAATAATTTTTTTCTCTGTTCTTCTGTAAGAGGAGTATTTATGAGCTCCAAAAGTTCTTCTTCACCTCTCTCCTGCTCTCTCCATAGGGACCAGAATTTTGTATTGGTTCCGGTAGTCCCATATTTGGCCTCATTTTTAGTAAGAGCCATGAGTATTTGAGAATATACAAAAAGCCCTGGTATTTCATCATCTTTCTGATTTCTTATATTCTGTGAGATGGCCTCTTTGAGAGGATCTTTTATATCAGGTCTTTTACATTCTATTACTGCAACCGGTATTCCATTTACAAAGAGGGTTATATCAGGACGTCTTGTTTCATTACTGCCGGTACGTGATACTTCAAATTCTGCCGTTACATGGAAGACATTATTATTTATGTCTTTCCAGTCAATGTATTTGAGATTGAAGCTTTTTTTATCGCCATCTATATTCTGTTCGAAACTCTTACCGAGACAGAGCAAGTCATAGATTTGTTCATTTGTCCTTATAAGACCTTCATAGTGATAATCTTTGAGGGCTTCTATAGCATTTCTTATATTGCTGTCCGAGAATTCGTATTTTTTGCCTTTAAAGTTTATATGATTTATCTTTCTGAGCTGCTTATCTAGAATTCCTTCGAGTATTACCTTTGATTTTTTACTATGTCTTTCTTCCAGAGCTTCTTCTGGTGTGAGATAGATATAACCCATATTCTGCAATAAAATTAAAGCTGGTATTTGAGAAATATGATCTTCTTTAAAAGATGGAGTTGGAAAAATATCTGATGTCATTTAAATTCCCTCCGTTTTTACTCTTATCTGGCCGGTTAAAAGTTTTTGCATAAGGCCTTTTTTTTGATCTTTAAGAGAGCTTAATTTATTTTCAAGTAATTCTATTTCTCTATCGCAGGCAGTTAATATAAAAGATATTTTCTGTTGTTCTTTTAAACAAGGAACTGTAACTATCAAATTTCCAAAATCTTTTTTATCTAAAACACGATTACGACCTGCTCCGCCAGGAGAAATTAACCCTAACTTATAAACAAAGCTCTTCTGAAGTATGACATACTTAAAATATTCAGGAATAACTATATTTCTGTCAAATGTATAAGTAGGGAAACGATGAGAAACCAATGCACCTTCATCTTCTTTTTTTGCTATTGCTATAGCTGCTTCCCATGCAAAAGTTATATTTACTATTAAATCATTTTCTTTAACTTGATAAAGAGTAGTCATTTCTATTTTTTTAGGATCAGATGCGGGTTTTAAAAATGTACCTTTACCATGACTTCTGATACCTAATGCAAGATAATTTTTATCAGGTTTGTCTATAGGTCTAGGTGAAGATATCAAAAAATCGGATAATTTTAATTTTTCCCAAACTTTCCCTTCAAACTCTTTAAATCTCTTTTTGCCTGTAAGAAGCTTCTGCATAAGGCCTTTTTTGAGGCGGGTTCTGGCATCTATTAATTTTTCTGTCTTTTCTATGGCTTTGTCCCAGCAGGAGAGGATCTGGGCGATTTTTTGTTGTTCCGGGAGAGGGGGAAGGTATATGAATAACCTTTTTAAATTATTTGGATTTATATTACTTTGTGACACACCTTTACTTGCAAGTTTTTTTAATTTATTTTGTGTTTCGGACCAGTTAAAAAAGTAATTTATAAAGGGAGGAAGAGCCATAAGAAAATTTATTTTCAATCTGAGCAGATATGATGCAAAAACAAAATTACCATCAAAAGTAACAATAGATGTTTTCCCAACTAAATCAGCACTATTAGTTCTATTAAACAATATATCATTGGGGTACAGTTTAAATTTTTTAAAAGTCTTATCATCAATGTTAATATATTTCAAATCTGAGGTGTCAATTTTACCATTACTTAGATTATTCATTCTTAATATTGGATATGTCCCTCTATGATTAATTTGTTCTGATAATCCATACTGGGCTTCTTTTAAAATAGACCCTAAGTTACACACCTCCCACCCCACCGGCAACCATCCCAGTTCAGTTTTCTTATATCCCTCTCTACCTTCAATGTTTTCCATAATACATTCCTTTCATTTGTCTGAATCACGGATTAAACTGATTGCACTGATGACACAGATTTTAGTAATCCGTGGAATCCTTTAATCCGTGTCAATCCGTGATTCAGACTTCCCGGCAATCCTATAAATCCTGCAAATCCCGGTCAAGCTTTTATGCAGCCATACTGATAATAGGAATTACTAAATGTCTTTCACTTTCAATTTTGTCAGCTTTTAAAATATTACTTATTTTTTCTGTAACATGTCCATCAATATATTTCTCACCACATTGAACACATTCATTTAATGGAATATCTTCAAAATAAACAGGGCTTTTATCCTTTTTGTAAAAAACAATCCCATCGTTTTTATTAATCATCTCTCCACCACATTCAAAACATTTCATTACTTTTCCTTCCTTTGTTCAGGTGTTTTCCATTCTCTTTCAGAAAGTTCATATTCCTAAAAAACCTTTCTATACCAATGTGAATTTGTGTCACCAGTGGAGACACAATTTTTATTATCCGCCTTAATTCTCTCACCACTGGCGAGAGTTTTGTTTTTTGGGGGATAACAAATCCCGGCAATCCTTTAATCCGGAAAATCCAGGTTCAGACAATCAGGCCAAGTTCCTCAAGATATCCTTTCATTTCCTCCCTTACTACTGTCAGTTCCTTTTCAAGATCATCTATCTCTCTCTGCACTTTCATTATATCAATCTCCTCTTCTTCCTCAAAAGTATCAACATAACGGGGAATATTCAGATTAAATTCATTTTTTTCTATCTCCTCAAAAGTGGCACAGTAAGCATATTTAGGAACAGTCTCAAAGGATTTATATGTATTTACAATCTTTTCAATATCCTCTTCCCTTAACTTATTCTGATTCTTTCCTGACTCAAATTCTCTGCTTCCATCAATAAAAAGAACATCTTTATTCTTTTTCCCTTTATTAAAGATTAAAATTGCTGCAGGGATACCAGTGCCGTAAAATAAATTTGCAGGCAACCCTATTACTGCTTCGAGTAAATTTTCTTCTATTAAAGTTTTTCTTATCTTACCTTCGGAAGCTTCTCTGAATAATACTCCATGAGGAACTATTACACCGACTTTACCTGTGCCGGCCACTGCAGTTTCAATCATATGAGTAATAAAGGCATAATCACCTTTGCTTTTTGGAGGTATTCCTCTTTGAAACCTGTTATATTTATCTGCTCCTGCATGGTCTGCTCCCCATTTATCGAGGGAAAATGGCGGATTTGCTACTACAATATCAAATTTTATCAATCTGTCGTCTTCAATAAGTTTCGGATTTCCCAGGGTATCTCCCCACTCTATACGGGCATTGTCTTTTTCATGTAAGAACATATTCATTTTGCATAATGCCCAGGTGCTTCCGTTACTTTCCTGGCCATATAGTGAATAATTTTTGCTGCTTATTTCCCTGGCTACTTTTATAAGCAGTGACCCTGACCCGCAGGCGGGATCACATATTCTATCTCCGTTCCGGGGTTGCAGTAATTTTGCAAGAAGTGTGGCAACTTCCGCAGGGGTATAAAATTCTCCGCCTTTTTTACCTGCGTCACTGGCGAAATTTGCAATGAGATATTCATAGGAATTTCCTATGATATCCTGATTTCCTGTTTTTGAAGGTCTTAAATCAAGCCTTGTGTCTGCAAAATCTTCAATTAAATTTTTAAGTCTCTTATTCCTGTCTTTTGTCTGGCCCAGATTTGCCTCAGAGTTAAAATCAATATTGCGGAATACTCCTTCCAGTTTCGTCTTATTAGCTTCTTCTATTTTTTCAAGAGCTATATTTATTATTTCTCCTATACTGGTGTCATTCCGATTACTGTATATAAAATCAAAGTCACATTCCGGTGGCATTATAAATCTTTCACGGCTCATTCTGCGGGCAATACGCACTTCATCACCTTCGAACTGACTTTTATACTGTTCATATTTATCTTTCCATACATCACTTAAATATTTAACAAAGAGGAATACCAGTATATAATTTTTGTATTCTGAAGGATCTATAACTCCTCTGAAGGTATCACAGGCTTTCCATACGATGGAATTGATTTCATTCTGGTTTATCTGATGGTCTGGCATAAATTTGTTCCTTTCATGTTTTAATCATTTAATTGTTTTAATAAAAATGTCTCGATAAATAATTTGCGTTTTTTCTGGATCTCTTTCAGTAAGAAATTTTCTCTGAGAGACAGATTGTAAATTTTTGTAATTTTTATCTGTGTTTCTATATCTGGGATAGATATTATCAACTGCCCCAGAAGTTTCCTGTTAATTATCGGTATCCTTGTGCCGGCTGCATGCTTTTTAAAATATTCCTGTGCAGGTTTCTGGTTAATATACCAGACAAGGTAAGAAGGGGTAATTCTTTTTTGTTCTTTTATTTTAATTATATAGAAATGTGATGCAGCAATAGTCTTTTCCAGAGGCCTGTCTATAAGGGTGGCAAAATTTTTATATCCTCTTGGAGTAAATAAAATATCATCCTGAAGAAGATAATGCTCTTCTTTCAGTTCATCTTCTTTAATACAGGTTTTGATAAGGTTATTAGTGTTCAATGTATAGTTGTCAGTGATGTTACTCATCTGGATAACGGAAATATTTCCCATTGATATTGGTAATATCTTTTCTCGAAACTGATAGCCGAGAGTAATTACAGATATATCTTTCAACCTGGCTAATTCAAAGGATTTATTCATTTAACATTTTTCCTTTACCATATATTTTTACTACAGTATTGATTTTACTTGAGTATAATAACATGGGAGATTTAAAAATGTCAAGGTATTTTTTGCAGTATGAATTTTACTATAAATAATTTACATGAGATTCTATTTTGATGTTTTCCTCTTTGCTTTTACCTGCCATAGGCAGTGTTCTTTTTTGTCTGGTTCTTTATCTGTATAGTATTCAGAAAGATTTCAAATTTTCGATAAAATGAAACACTAAAAATTTCTTTCCTCAGGAATAATAAAGGAATAATTTCGTCTATAGTGTATTATAAAGGATAAGGAGGTGAATAATTTTTTATTTACTTATTGTTAAGAAAGGAGAGAGGTGATTTATTTTTGAATAAAACTGCTCAACTAATCTTATTTTTATTACTTCTGTTATTGATTATGTCTTTCGGGTGTAAACAGACAGTAAATGTTCAACCCACAGCTATTCCTGTGGTAATAAACTATTCTACAGAACCCCCTGTAATAGGAGACAATACACCTGTTCCTGTTGTGAAAAAGATGCCCGGTATGGAACCCTTTGAACTTGCCGTATATGGTTACGCTGCTATTGTCTCAGGAACTTCCTCTACACTCCGTATTGTAGCCTTTCAGGATGAAGGTTTTAAACCTGTGGAAGGGGCAAAGGTGAATGTTAAACTCACAGCAGGGAATAAAACAATTGATTTAATAACAGGGGCTACCGATAAAAAAGGTACTCTCTCAGGTACATTTCAGATTCCTGGAGATATGAAAGGAGCAGGTACACTAAAAGTTTCTGCTTCTTCTAATATAGGTCAAAAAGAACTTTCCTTCAATGTAAACTTGAACGAATCTTCCGGTAAGATCTATCTTTCTACAGATAAACCTCTGTATCAACCGGGTCAGAATATAAACATAAGGGTTCTGGCCCTTAAAGACCGGACTCTTAAACCGGTTTATCCGGGGAAAACTCTTTTTGAAGTCTATGATCCGAAAGGAAATAAAGTCTTTAAGAAAAATGTGGAGAATACAAAATTTGGTGTTGCTTCGGCTATATTCACTCTGGCGAGTGAAATAAATACAGGAGTCTATCAAATAAAGGTTTCTTCAGGTGAACTTACAGGAGAAAAATCTGTAACAGTAAAGAAATATGTCCTGCCAAAAATTAAGCTCAGTGTGGAGACAGACAAGGATTATTATCTTGTGGGAGAGACCTTGAAGGGAACTTTGCACGCCGATTATTTCTTTGGTAAACCCGTGGAAGGTGGCCACGTTATAGTTAATGCAATGGCTGGCAGTGATTCCTATTTTAAAGTGGGCACTGTTGAAGGGGATATAGATGAAAAAGGAGTCTACAAATTTGATTTTCCAGTACCTGATAAATTTGACCCTGCTCAATTAGAAGCGGGAAATTGCAGTATACAGCTTGCTATTACAGTGAAAGATAAGGCAGATCATAAAGAAAAGACCTATTCTCAGGTACAGGTTCTTAAAAATCCCATAACTGTTCAGGTAATGCCTGAAGCAGGGAAATTAATCCCGAAATTGGAAAACAGAGTTTATATAATTACCTTTTATCCAGATGGCACTCCTGCCGTATGTAAACTCTCTGTTACAAGTGCTGATCAGACTATAAACAAAGAACTGACAACTGATAAGGATGGCTTTGCTATTCTTCCTGTTACTTCACAACCCTCTGCTTCAATACAGTTAAATGTTAAGGCTAAAGACGAAAAAGGCCTGGAAGTGACGCGTTCTGTAAATCTGGCAGCAGATTTAAAAGATAAGAGTCTACTTTTGAGGCTGGATAAAGCTATATATAATTCAGGAGATAAGATTAATCTCTATGTTCTGTCTACACTTCAGAAAGGAACTGTATATCTTGATCTTATTAAAGATGGCCAGGTGGTTTCAACAAACACGACTGAATTGCAGCAGGGGGAAGGTAAATATGCCTTACCTCTTACAACATCCACTACAGGGTCTCTCACTCTGAGAGCTTACTGGGTATCAGGTAATGGTGATCTTGTCCAGGATAACCGTAACCTCTATGTTAACCCTGGAAATGACCTTAAAGTCGGAGTGGAACTGAATAAGAAAAGTTACCTTCCCGGAGAAGAGGCAAAACTGAATTTTGAGGTAATGGATGAAAAAGGTAAAGGTGCTCCTTCTGTCCTGGAGGTTCAACTGGTAGATGAAAGTCTTTTTGCTCTGGCAGGAAGAAATACGGGACTTGTGAAACTTTTCTTTAACCTTACAAAAGAACTACTGGATCCGAAGTTTCAGATTGCCGAAAAAAGTCTTTCCGATTTAATTCAGGAGGGTGATAAGGTAAATATTCAGACTCTGGCACAGATCCTGTTTACACAGCAGGTGGAACAACCTGCCTATTCTATTTTCAGTAATACCTATAAGAATAAAGTTGATAAAGTTTATCAGAATTTTAATGCCATATATCAGGGTTATTATAAATACTTCTCCATATGGGGTTTTTCTAAAGATTTTCCCTCTTCGGCAGATATACTGGTAAAAGAGGGGTGCCTGGAAGAAGAGCAGGCCTATGATCCCTGGGGAAGACCCTATTTACTTTCTTCTAAATATCCTCAGATTATCTGTGTCGGAGCCGACGGAATAAAAGGAACGGAAGATGATATAGATTCGGCAGGTTATTTTAAGGGTGACATCTATTACGGTTATGGCATAAAAGACGGCCCTGTAATGGATATGCAAATGGAAACAGGGAATGCTTCTGCCCTATCAGTAGCGCAGAATAAATCTGTGGCCCTAGAGGATACCAGTGGTGGCAAGGGAAAAGAGGTTTCTAAAACCTCTCTCGTAGAAGGTGGGAAAAAACCCGTAAGGGTAAGGGAGTACTTCCCTGAAACCCTTTATTATAATCCTCTTGTAGTGACAGATGATTCTGGGAAAGCCACTGTAAGTCTTGCCATGGCAGATTCCATAACTACCTGGAGGCTTGAAGCTCTTGCTTCATCTCTTCAGGGAGAACTTGGACAGCTTAAGAGCGGTGTAAAGGTATTTCAGGATTTCTTTATTGATATAGATCTTCCTGTATCTCTTACACAGAATGACGAGATATCTATTCCCGTGGCAGTTTATAATTATCTTCCCGGGAAGCAGGATATAAAACTTGAGATAGAATCTTCAGACTGGTTTGAACTTAAGGATGAAAAGGTAAAGAGGATAAGTCTTTCTGCAAATCAGGTTGATGCAGTATATTTCCGTCTGAAGGTAAATAAGGTGGGTACAAATCCTTTTACCATTAAAGCCACAGGCTCTCAGATGAGTGATGCCATAAAGAAAAGTGTGGAAGTTCTTCCTGACGGAAAAGAATATATTGTATACAGGGGAGATAGATTAAAAGGTAATGTGTCTACAAGTATTGATATACCTCAAAATGCCATACCTGGAGCGAGTAAAATACTTGTTACCATTTATCCCGGTGTATTCTCTCAGATTGCAGAAGGCATGGAGAATATTTTCTCTATGCCCGGAGGCTGATTTGAACAGACTACGTCGTTGACGTATCCCGATGTAATGGTTCTTTCTTATATGAAAAAGTCCAAAAAGATCTCTCCTGATCTTCAGAAACAGGCTGAATACTATGTAAATTCCGGTTATCAACAACTACTTGCCTTTGAAGTTCCCGGCGGAGGTTTTCAGTGGTGCGGTCATTCTCCTGCTGTAGACATATGGACAGCTTACGGATTAATGCTTTTCCATGAAATGTCTCAGGTTCATGATGTGGACCCTGCCATACTTGACAGAACCAAAAAGGCTCTACTTGCCATGCAGGGACAGGATGGTTCCTGGAGCGGTAATCTCACTACTACTGCTTTTATTATGTACTGTCTTACAGAATCAGGTTTTAAAGACTCTTCTCTGGCAAACGGTATAAACTATATAAAACAGAATCTCTCTGATAACTTAGATGCTTATACATATGCCCTCTGTGTAAATGCCCTCTTTTCATATGATCCTTCTGATAGTACAGCACAGAAAGCACTTCAAAAACTCTATAATAGGAGGATTGAAAAAGGCGATATTGCTTACTGGCCTATGAAGTCACAGGTAGCCAACCTTGATGGTGTAATAATTACTGACCTGGAACCAACGGCTCTTGCTACATATGCTTTCCTTAAAGCAGATAAATACAGTGACACAGTAAATAAGGCTATAACCTATATTATAAGGGCTAAATCACCAAATGGTATATGGGCTTCTACCCAGGGTACAGTTCTTTCTCTGAAGGCTTTAATCCTCTCTCTAGGCGGAACTACGGAAAAGGTTAATGGTCAGGCAGATATATTCATAAATGGTGAAAGAGTGGAATCCTTCTCCATAACCCCTGAAGATTATGATGTTTTCCGTCAGTTTGACCTTTTAAAATATACAAAAACAGGGAAAAATAATGTGGAGATCAAATTCCAGGGAGAGGGAAGCAGTGTTTACAGGGTTATTGGAAAGTATTATCTTCCCTGGAAAACAGAATCAGTAAATAAGGATCTGTCTTTTGCTCTTTCCTATGACAGGCAGAAAATAAAGGTAGATGAGACGGTTAACTGTAAGGCTACTGTAAAGAATTGCTCAAATATAGAAGGCCGTCTTGTTATGGTTGATGCAGGTGTTCCTCCGGGATTTGAAGTTGTAAGTGATAATCTCCAGAAAATGGTGGATGATCAGTACATAATGAAATATGAACTTCATCCCGGGAGAGTAGTAATCTATATACTGACTCTCAAGGTGGGAGAAACAAAGGAGATTACCTATCAGCTTAAGAGTAAGTACCCCTTAAAGGTACTCTGTCCAAAGTCCAGGGCTTATCTCTACTATAACCCGGAGGTGTCTACGGTAGTTAAACCTGTGACTATGGCTGTAGAGTAAGTCATGAAAAGTGAAACGTGAAAGGTGAAACGAATATTCTTTCACGTTTCACAGTTTTTCCCATTCAGATTTATTAATACCCGTCTGATTAAGTATTCTTAAAAGAAGACCTTTACTTCTTTTGGTGTTTCTTTCATAGTTAAATTATATCACAGGAGAAGCCTGATTTCTACAATTAAAAACTTATCTTACCGGTACTTTTCTCTATAAGGGTCTTTCTGAAATTTTCAACCTTCCCCACAGGCACGGAAAGCAGCATTGATACTCCTTCAGCAGAGTAATCCTGGGAGATTATTTTTATTCCCATAGGGCTGATTAAATTTATTACATCTCCTATGAAATTAAAAGGTATGGACAGAGAGATTTCTTTTTTTAGTTCAATTGTAATGGTATCGGATATATCCAGGACATCTCTTGCGGATGATGAATAGGCTCTCTGGAGTCCTCCTTTACCTAATTTCACCCCTCCGAAATATCGAACAACTGCCACAAGAGTATTAAAGAGGGAGCGTCTTATGATCTCCTGATATATGGGTTTCCCTGCTGTGCCGGCAGGTTCACCGTCATCATTGAAACGGATAAATTTTTCTTCTCCATCACCGATTCTATAAGCAAAACAGACATGAGTGGCATCATGAAATTTTTTTCTTAAATCCCGGATTATATTATCTGCATCTTCGGTGTTAGAGACAGGATATGAATAGGCTATGAACTTTGAACCTTTTTCTTTTAACTCTATGGGACCGTAATCTTTATTAAGGGTATTAAAATTTTCTATCATTCCTTTAAATAAACCTTTGTTCCAACCTCAACCAGTTTATAAAGTTCCCTTGCATCTTCCGGATACATTCTGATACATCCCAGAGAGGAACATTCTCCCATACCTCCAAGGAGTGTGGCATGTATTTCAATACATCCTCCCGTATAACCTTTGCTTTTATCTGATGCATTGGGGTAATTAAGGCACATAACGACGGCCTTTTTCCCGCCGTAGCCGTCCTTCCATAGAGATTCATCAGAATAGCCTATCTTCGGGTCTGTGGTGAATATATTCTCAGGGCCGCAGAAGGCATAGCCCTCTTCTATAAGATAGCCTCCGTCTTCCTTTGCAAACCTTGAAGCTTTCCAGATTATTTTATATTCTCCTAGAGGGGTTTTTTTATCTCCCTCCTTTGTTTTACCCATACCGTTTATACCTATCCCTATGGGATAAGTCTTCATAAGTTTTCCCTGTGAATTATAGAGATAAAGCTTATATTTATAGCCATGGACTACAATATAATTACCTGATGTTTTTGCTTCTACAGAATAAAATAATATAATAAGAAAAACTGTTATATAAAAGATTATTTTTTTCATAAAACCTCACTAAAGATTATATAAAATTTTTTCTTTATTTTCTTTTGCTTTTTTAAAGTCTGAATCAATCTCTAAAGCTCTGTCAAAACATTTCATGGCTTCACCATATCTTTTCTGCTCATAAAAAACTACTCCCCTGGCATTCCATATTCTTTTATCTTGAGGACTGATTTCCAGAGCTTTATCAAGACATTTTATCGCTTCTTCATAACTCCCCATTCTATTTAATACACATCCTCTGCTGACCCAGGCCTGGGGATTTTTTGGATCCAACTCTATAGCTTTATTTATATAAATAAGGGCATCGTTATAGAGTCCTAAACTACCAATAGCAAGGCCTTTATTATACCAGTAATCGGAATTAGTGTTATCAAACTCCAGAGCTTTAGTATAGCAGGCAGCAGCTTCTTCGAATTTATCCATATCATATAAGACATTTCCCCTGTTATACCATGCATCTACATATGTGGCATCAAGTTCCAGCACTTTACAGTGGCAGACAAGGGCTTCCTGTAATCTTCCCGTAAGTCTTAATACGATACCTTTATTATTTAAAGCCTCCAGATATGCCGGATCACATTCCAGAGCTCTTTCATAAAATATAATAGCATTAGCATATTTATCGAGTTTCATATAAGCATTACCCATGTTATTCCAGGCAGAAACCAGTTCCGGATTAATAGTCAGGGCCTGATCAAAACAGTTAATGGCTTCTTCATATTTACCCTGATTGTATAAATCCAGTCCTTTTTTATCCCACTCTTCGGCAGATTGAGGGAAGGCAAAGGAGACATTCAGAGTCAGGAATAAAATGGTTAAGAAAATTATGTTAATTTTAAATAACATAAATAACACCACCTTTAATCTTTCACTTTTCACTTTTCACTTTCTTCAAAGACTCTTCTTTCTTCTTCTGTACTTCAGGATAGTTCGGATTAATCTCCAGAACTTTACCATAAGATTTTACTGCATCTTCATATTTACCCGTTTTATTTTTTCTTCTTAATAACTTCTTCAAGACTGGCTTTTATACCTTCCATATCAGGTCTTAAATCCAGAACTCTTCTATATTCGATTTCTGCCTTTTCCCATTCTTCTGCCTCCTCATATATACCACCCAGTAATATATTTGCCGAAATAAATTCTGGATTTATAGAGATGGCTTTTTTCCACATATCTTCAGCATCTGATATGTGACCTCTGGCATAAAAGGCTACTCCCTGTTCTATATAAAACTCCGGTATATTCTTGAGGATTTCCACTCTTTCTTTTAATTCATTGAATAAAGGGGTATCTTTTAAATCTTTAATACTGTTTTCGAGATAGATTGTATAATGGTAGATGGATTTCGAGTAGAGCTTTTTTGTTTCAAATAAATTACCCAGGCTGTAATGAGTTTGAACCATTTCAGGTGATAATTCCAGAACTTTTATGTAAAATTCCAGGGCTCTGTTATAATCTCCAGAGGTCTGATAAATCCTTCCGAGTTGATTATATATTACAGGATCTTCCGGTGATATTTTTATGGCTCTTTCACAGTGTGAAATTGCAATGTTGAATTGTTTTCTTATAAGATAGATTTTACTTAAATTGACATGGGCCAGACTGTACCGGGGATCAAGTTTTAAAGCCTTATTAAGACATTTTATGGCTTCCTCCAGGTTTGTCTCATCACAGTAAATTCCGCTGAGACTGTTATAAAATTTAGCGGCAGGTTTCAGTTTTATAGCTTTCTTAAATTCCTCCAGTGCTTTCTTCCTTTCACCGTTTTTCTGATAGATAATGCCCATATTATAATGACCATAAGGATAGTCAGGGAAGGTTTTGATTATATAGTTGAAGAGAACTATCGCAGAACTTATATCATTCTTAAGTAAATATATTTCCCCTATATTATTGTGTATATCCGGTATAAGGGGGGTCTGTTCAAGGCATTTTTTGTAGATTTCAAGTGCTTGATCAAGTTCACCTTTACTATAATGGATATTACCCTCTTTAAATAGTTTTTTTGTTTCCTTATCCATGAGAGGTGTATCAGGTTTTTTTGTATTTTTATTAAATAATGACGATAACATAAATGTGATGCATGATGCGTGATAGGTAAAATAAATTCATCTCCATAAATAATCTTTTCACTTTTCACTTTTCACTTTTCACTTTTCATCTCCCTTATATCGGCTTTTCTCAATTTTCTCCAATTTTTGTATGGCATTCCTTATATCCTTTCTTTCACAGTAGATTTTAGTAAGAAGAGGTACACAGTTTACAGAGTTTTTCCCATTATCCAGATTTATAATACCATCACCAGGATGATATTTAACTATAGCTGAGGGTGAAGGTATTTTCTCTATAGCCCGGACGAATCCTGATATAAGAAAAATGAAAAAAAGACAGAAACAAAATATTTCTATTGATTTTTTTTTCATAAAATATCGACTTTTATTCTTCATCCAGTGAAGCGAGAAATGCATCAACTTCTTTGTCCAGGTTAGTTCTGGGAACATCAGGTTTTTTTATAGTATCCTGAGTTTTTGTTGCAGGTTCCTCTGAGACCTGTGAAAGAGAAACTGTCTCCTGTGGAAGAGAAACTGTCTCCTGTGGAAGAGAAACTGTCTCCTGTGGAAGAGAAACTGTCTCCTGTGGAAGAGAAACTGTCTCCTGTGATGGAATAAAATCTGATACAGCTATTTCCTCAGTAACCGTTATATCTTCCTGACTTTCAGCTGGAGGAGGTGGAACCTGTGGTTCTGAAGGGAGATTTGAAAGTATTTCTATGGCTTCCTGGATTGCGTTTTTTACTTTAGCATCTTTTTCAATTTTTATAGCTTCCAGAAGAAGGGGAAGAGGTCTTTTATCCTTGAGAGCTCCCAGTGTTTTTGCAGCATTCCATCTATCGTTTATCCTTTTACTGAGCATTCCTTCTATGGCTTTATTACCGACTTTTACAAGAGCTTTCTGGGCACTCGATTTTATAAGTTCATCCTCTGAACTTAATAAACTCATAAGTGGTTCTATAGCGTCTTTTCCTCCCAGCAAACCTACGACTCTTATGACTTCTTTCCTGACATGCCAGTATTCATCAGTGAGTAATTCTGCTATGTATTTAACTGCTTTCAGATCCGCCATACTACCAAGAGCAGTAACGGCATCTTTACGGACTGCCCAGTCAGGATCTTTAAGGCTGTTCGTTAAGAGCTCAAAGGCTTTCGGATGTGAACAATAACTCAGATAATCTATAACTTCCGAACGCATAAAAGGATCATCAGATGTAAGTTTTTCCATAATTACTTCCAGTTCACGATCCTCTGGTTCTTCTTCCGTTTCTTCAGAAGCAAGGGCACTCCTTAATAGCAGAAAATGGAATAATATTAACAGAAAGGCAACTGTAACCATAAGTTTAACCCCCTTCCAGGTTTTAATTAGCTATCAGCTTTTATTCCTTTATTGATAGTTTTATAAAAATGAAAATTCCTATTCTTCAAGAGGTATCACTTTCTTCTCGTCAGTATTATACAGATATACCTTTGGTATTAAAGTCCTCAATGAATTAAAGGTTATATAATTTCCATCGGAACTTATAGAGGGATTGAAATCAGGAAATATGCTGTTTAAACCGCTGAGATTTAGGAGTTCCTTTGCCTGGACATCATAAAGATATATGTCCCAGTTAGTTACCCCTTTGCGGTTTGACTGAAAAGCTATAAGTCGGCCATTGCCATTTATTGAAGGAGACAGATCCCATCCCTTGCTGTTAATGCCAGGAAGAGGTATATATTTTCTGCTTTTTGTATCATAAAGTCTTACTTCTATATCTTTTATTTTCCCCAGTTCTACCTTGATGGCACTAAATGTTATATATCTTCCATCTTTACTCACAGAGGGTTGATAATTGACATTGATTCCTATACATGGTTCTACAAGTTTCTGAGTTTCCGGACTGAGAGGATAAAAATTTACTGACTCATCTGGGGAAGTGCTTTTACCTGATAAAAATCCTCCTGCAAATGATAAGACCAGTAATAAAGGTACAATCAGGTAATGTAATTTTCTCTTTCTGATAGAATCGGCTATTAATATAAATAAAACCACTCCTCCACTCTTTATAAGACGTAACATAAAGAATACCTCCTTATATGAAATTTACTATAATTATACACGTAAGAGAAGATTACTGCAATAGAATTTCGTGAAAAGTGAAAAGTAACGTATAATGGTCGACGTTTAAATCTGTTTACTCATTACCCGGCTAATAGTTCACGTCTTACCTGATTCTCGGTCTGCTGGGTATTTCATCAGAATTTTCTTTCTCCAGAGAGAAGACAGGAGAAAGTATTTCTTTGCAGGTTAAAAGTTTTTCTGCAAATTTTTCCACCGGGTTTTCCTCTGACAGTGCTTTATTTAATTCAAGTTTAAGATTGTTCCATTTGTCTTCCGATATTTTTCCGTCTATCCCAAGATCTGTAAGGATCTCAACTTTTTTTTCAAAGGTGAAAAATTATTCGGAATCATTAGAACTTAAAGTGGATTAATCTTGACGTTGCAAACAGTCCGTGTTATAATTTCCCTTAAATTTATTATGAGGTGTATATATTTATATGGCTTTATGTAAAGAATATCTGCTTATTTTCGACTGGGATGGCGTTATTGTTAATTCTGCTTCATACTATATGGAAGTATACAGAAAGATATGTATTAAATACAATAAAGATTTTTCTGTAAAAACACTGGACGATTTCAAAGAGTGGTATGATTCGGAGTGGGAAAATAATTTTTATAATCTGGGATTTTCAAAGGAAGAACTCCCTGAAATCCTGAAGTATGAGAATAAAATCGTAAATTATGGGGAAATTGATTTTTTTAAGAACATTAAGGAAATACTTCTAAAATTAAGTGAAACCTTTTCTATGGCTATAGCATCCACAACGATAAGTTATAAGATCAGGCAGAAGCTTGTCTCTGAAAATATGGAGGATCTTTTTATATTAATTTCTGGTGGAGAAGATGGAAAAAGTGAAAAAAAGACAAAAATCCGTAAGGTTATAGAGGAGTTGAATTTTCTGCCGGGAAAATGTATTATGGTAGGCGATACAGTAATGGATATAGTGAGCTCCGGGGTTCTGGGGATAAAGTGTATTGCCATGTCCTGCGGTTGGAATTCAAGAATTAAACTTGAGAAGGCATCTCCTTATCTTATTGTAGATTCACATAAGGAATTACTGGAAACTCTTCAGACGGAGGGATTATGGAACTTATAGATTTACCGGTAAAGAAATATTTAAATTAGTTTTAAAAGGCTTTTTAAGAAAATTTATCGAAATTACCAGTTGATTTTTTTTAAGGCGAGGTAAATAAAATTATGTATAACAGAAGAGTTGTTGTTACTGGAATTGGAACAGTTTGCTGTAATGGTGTTGGTAAAGAAATATTCTGGAAGACCCTTAAAGAAGGTGTGTCTAATATTGATAAAATTTCATCCTTTGACGCCAAATCTTTTTACAGTCAGATATCAGGAGAAGCAAGGGATTTCAAACCTACAGACTATATAGATTTTAAAGAAGCAAAAAGAATGGACAGATTTAATCAGTTTGCTATTGCCTGTACAAAGCTGGCTGTGGAAGATGCCAAACTTACCATTACAGACGAAATAAGCTCTTCTGTGGGAGTACTTGTAGGAAGTTGTTTTGGAGGTCTTTCAACACTGATACATCAGACAGAAAAATTTCATAGGGGTGGATCTTCCAAGATAAGTCCTTTTTTTATTCCTATGTTGATTGCAAATATGGTGCCGGGTCAGATTTCTATATCTTTCAATGCCAGGGGCCCTAATTATTCTATAGTTTCAGCCTGTGCTACAGGAGCTCATTGTATTGGAAGGAGTTATGACCTTATTAAACGTGGTGTTGTGGATATAATGATTACGGGAGGAACCGATGCAGTAATAATACCTTTAATTGTTGCGGGCTTTGGTAATATGAAGGCTTTGAGTAGTAGAAATGATGAACCGAAAAAAGCATGCAGACCTTTTGATAAAAGGAGAGATGGATTTATAATAGCAGAAGGATCAGCAATACTTATAGTAGAAGCTCTTGACTCTGCTCTCTCAAGAGGTGCAAATATTTACGGAGAGATAATAGGTTTCGGTATGAATGCAGATGGACATCATATTACTGCTCCTGATCCGGAAGGTGCAGGAATTCAGAAGGCTATGAGGCTTGCTCTTAAGGATGCCGGTATAAAAGCTGAAAATGTTGATTATATAAATGCTCATGGAACATCAACACCTTATAATGATCGTATTGAAACATATGCTATAAAGAAGGTCTTCGGTGACTATGCCTATAAATTAGCAGTAAGCTCAAATAAGTCCATGTTAGGTCATACCCTCGGTGCTTCAGGAGCATTGGAATTTGCTGCCACATTACTTACTCTGAAAGAAAATATAATTCCACCTACAATTAATTACGAAGAACCTGATCCTGATTGTGATCTGGATTATGTTCCCAATAAAGCCAGAGAGCAGAAGGTAGATATTGCCATGTGTAATTCTTTTGGTTTTGGTGGGGCAAATGGTATACTTATAGGAAAGAAATATATCTCTTAACACTGATTTCCCAGAAGAACAACAGTAAAACCCTGTAAGAAAGAGGGGAGTTTTAAATTTATTTAATATTATTATTGATTTTAATCTATTAATCATTTATAATTTATATGAATAAGAATTTTCATTATTGTTAAATTGGTAGCTTCGATAAAATAAACCTTTTATGTTTAAAGCTATCAACAATCAGCTTAAGGAAATCTGAAAGCTGAGGGTTGACAGGTGAAAGCTAAGAATAATTTAATAAATTATAAGGGGAATCTATTTTTTTAGGGGTGTGATTATGCAAAAAAGTAAGAAACTGGGTATTCTTGTGGGTGGAGGACCTGCCCCGGGAATAAATTCTGTAATCGGTGCTGTTACAATAGAAGCTGTTAATAGCGGGTACAGTGTAATAGGAATATATAATGGTTTTAAATATCTGGAAAAGGGGAAAAAAGTTCTTGAATTTTTAAATATTCCCAAAGTCAGTCGTATTCATCTTACAGGTGGAAGTATTCTTAAAACCTCAAGGGCAAATCCTACTAAAAGTGAAGATAAACTTAAGACTGTTGTAGAAACTCTTAAAGATATGGAAATAAATTATTTAATAACAATTGGTGGAGATGATACTGCTTTTGCTGCAATGAAGGTCTCTGAAACAGCAGAATATATGGGATATGACCTTAGAATAGCACATGTCCCAAAGACTATTGATAATGACCTTCCCCTGCCAGCAGGTATACCTACATTTGGATTTGAAACAGCCAGAGCTGAAGGAGCACGGCTTGCTTCTATACTTGCTGAAGATGCAAGAACATCAGGACGATGGTATATAGTAATCTGTATGGGGAGAAAAACCGGACATCTTGCTCTCGGTATAGGTAAATCAGCCGGTGCTACCCTTACCCTTATACCTGAAGAATTTATGGGAAAAATAACTTTAAAACTCCTTGTTGATCATATTGTATCTTCTATAATAAAAAGACTCAGCATAGATATGGGCTATGGTGTGGCAGTAGTTGCTGAAGGTTTTCTGGAATTTCTAGATCCAAAAGAATTAGAGACTTATCTTACATCCCATGAAACTATAGAACGAGATGAGTACGGCCATATAAGACTATCAGAACTGAATTTCTCTGATATCCTTAAAAATGCAGTAAAAACGAGATTGCGAGATTTTAATATAAAGATGCGTCTCGTAGATCAGGAATTTGGTTATGAACTGAGATGTGTTGGCCCCTGTGCCTATGATATTGATTATACCCGTAATCTGGGATATGGTGCCTTTGATTTCCTGAGAAGAGGGGAGAAAAATGCTCTTATATCTATTCAGGGAGATCAGATAGTTCCTATGACTTTTAAAGATATATTTGATTCTGTGACACAAAAAACCAGAGTCAGATATGTTGATATTAACTCTTTATCTTTTAAAATAGCTACTGAGTATATGATAAGACTTGAGAAAAGTGATTTTGAAGATTCAGAGCAATTAAGTAAACTGGCGCAGACAGCTCATATATCAGCCAAACAATTTAAAACAGAGTTTGAGTATCTGGTTAAATAAGAGGTGAACAGTGAAAAGCAACCTTTTCACTGTTCACTTTTTATGAATTCTTCAACTCTGGGTTTTAAATCTAAATCTTTTATTAACTTTAAATAATCTTCAGAAGTTATTTCTTTCCATTCTTTTTTGCTTAGAATCAGAAGAACTGCTTCTATTACATTGGTTCCAAAGGATCTGCCCTGTATTTCAGGGGTTGTGGTGATTAATTTTTCTACTTTCCGTTTTTTTAGTTCTTCTACATCGCTGGAGGTTATTGTGTTAGTTATTATTACTTTACCTGAAAGACAGGGTGGAATGTATTTTCTAATAAAGTGAAAATCTCCGGCTATTATAAAAGCTTCATCATAATATTCACCATATTTTTCTATTGGTTCTATCTCTTGTTTCTGACCAACAGGATAAATCATACTTATGGGAAGTTTGCATACCTCAGGCAAAATCCTATCTGCCTGGAATTCAAGTTCTTCAAGGGAATAAATGGGTTTATTTACATCCAGAGTAAACATCATATCTCCGAAGGTTACAATAGCTCCTGCTTCTACCAGGGCTTCTGCCATTCCAAACCTGTCCATAGCACATACCATAAGAGCTTTTTTATCTTTAATGGGAATAATATTTTTTTCTTTCAGATATCTTATAGTTTCTCGTTCCAGTGTGCCTTTCAGACTGCTTCCATCAACAAGAGGTGTTTTTTTTACTGAATTTTTAAGTCTCAATCCATCTCTCAGGGAATATCTTTTATTTTTGGAGTAAAGATATATATCTATTCCTCCCAGTCCTATGGCATCAACCTGTCCATCAAGTTCTTTCAGAATAGAAATAGCGTGTTTAAAATTACCATCAGTACCTCTACGAATTATTTCAAAATCTCTTCCAAGAAAACTTGTATAGACCTTATGATCTCTTTTAGAGGAACCAAGACTTACACTGACAATTTTTTTCATAAATAAATTTGTGATGGGTAATGCTTAATCCGGGCGAACACAAGGTTCGCCCCTACACCATAAAACCCTGTCTTTTCACCTTTAACTTCTTTTCATTTTACATGCTCTCTCATAGATCTCGTCAATTTCCTTCTGACTTATTGAACGTTCAAAACATCTCAATCCTGCCAGTTTGAAACCGTGTTTTTTTGCAAGCTTATAAATTTCCTCTACTTTCTCAATAGAGATTTTTCTGCCAAGACTAAAACATTCATATCTTTTTTCAAGTGCTAAAATAATAGTCTCTGCCATACAGGCCAGAGCAATGCCCGGAGGATAACCAAAATCATAACCAAAATCCACACTGCCGGGAACTTCTACAAGGCCTCCTTCTATCACTAACACATCGGTTCGAATTGTTGCCATTTCTCTGGATACATCATGAGGAAGAGCCACATCACAGATAACTGAACCTGATTTAGGATATGCAGGCAGGATAATTCCGTGAATACTGGTAGTAGCCGATATAACTATATCACTCTTATTTACAGTATCCTGAAGGTCTGTAGAATAAAAGACCTTTACTTTTTTATTTTCTTTAATAAAATCAACTATTTTTTGCATTCTCTTAAGACTTCTTGCCACAAGAGTAAGATGGCCTACTTTGTCAGCAAGGATATAAGAGCACACACTGCCTATAGAACCTGTAGCCCCTATAACAGATGTATTACACTTATTAACATCTATATGCATAAATTTTGCTGCTTCAAGGGCTCCCTCTATTGCTATGGCAATAGTAAGACTGTTCCCGGTAGTTACAGGTATATCTAAATTTTTTGCAACTGTTTCTCCTGCATCTCCTATAACAGAGGTATAAGCACCCAGACCAAGTATTCTGGCACCTAATTTTTTTGCTATTTTACCTGTTTCTATTATTTTTTTATATATCTGTTTTCTAGGTAGTTCAATAAACTGCTTTGGAAAAAGAGGACACGTAATAAACCATCCTTCTGCTTCCATACCAGTATGTGATTTTATACCGGTAATATGAGAGGCTTTATGTGGAGGCATCCACTCAAGCATTTTTTCTATTAATTCCAGCCGTTTATTTGCAGCTTTTGGTTCTACACGTATTACATCTTTAATATCTATGGGATGAATAATAAAAGCGAACTTTTCCACTATTACTCTCCGGACAGCCCTTCTTCGATTTCTTTTTTCATTCCTTCAAGCATCATCATAGAATTTTCTCTTACTTTAACCAGTAATGTAGGGCCTATAAGTTCTTCCAGTACCGGTATCCCAAAGTCAAAATCAACTCCCAGTGTAACTTCTGTTCCTTCCGGGACAGTTCTGAATTTCCACTGTCCTTCAAATTTATCCAGGTCTCCCTCTATGAGTTTATAAGTAATAGTTAAATTTTTATCGTCAAAATAATCTATTTCTTTCCAGTATATAGGTGTACCATCAACACTGGTTTCCCAGTCTGTAATGGTCTCTCTGTCTTTTCGTTCTATTACTGTAACAGACTCTACATCCCGCATATAATCAGGATATTTTTCCATATTACAGGCCAGGGAATATACTTTTTCCGATTCTGCTTTTATAATTATTGAAGTCTCAACGTACGGCATTCTCACGTCTCACGTCTCACGTCTCACGTCTCACGTCTCACGTCTCACGTCTCACTTTCTATAGACAGTGTCTTTTTCGCTTCTTTTATAGCTTCTTCCAGAACTAAAATCACTTTATTAATCTGTTCCCTTGTTATAATCAACGGTGGTTCAAACCTTATAACTTTCGGCATATTTAAAGTATAACCTGCAGTAACTCCTCTTTTTACCAGAGCAGGTATAAGGGATCCTCCAATACTTTCTTTTCTGAGTTCTATTCCTATTAGCAATCCTTTGCCCCTGACAGAAGCAATTATTTCAGGATAAATCTCTTTGAGTTTTATGAGATGTTCCAAAAGATATTCTCCCATAAGGGCAGCTTTTTCTGGAAGATTATCTCTTCTCAGTATTTCTATTGTTTTTATTGCTGCAACACATGCCAGTGGATTTCCTCCAAAGGTTGATGTATGAACAAGAGGATTACTTTTAAAACATTCCCATAAAGAAGGAATTGCTATAAAAGCACCAACTGGTATTACACCTCCTCCAAGAGCTTTAGCCATGGTCATTATATCCGGAACTACATCATAATGTTCTACTGCAAACATTTTACCGGTTCTTCCAAGACCTGTTTGAACTTCGTCGGCTATTAAAAGAATATTTCTTTCATTACATATTTGTCTTACCTTCGGCCAGTAATCATCCTCTGGAACTATAATACCTCCTTCTCCCTGTATTGGTTCCAGGATGAGAGCGGCTGTTTTTTCATTTATGGCTTTTTCTAAAGCTTTTATATCTCCAAAAGGTATATGGTAAAGGTCAGGTAATAATGGTTCAAAGCCTTCCTGCATTTTGGATCTTCCGGAAGCACTCAGATCTCCGCAGGTTTTACCATGAAATGCATTTATAGCAGAGATAATTTCTGTCTTCCCTGTGGCAAGACGTGCAAGTTTAAGGGCTCCTTCTACTGCCTCTGCACCACTGTTACAGAGAAAAGAAAAAGTAAGATCCCCCGGTGTGATTTCTGCAAGTAACCTTGATAAATCAGCAAGGGGTTTAGAGAAAAAAAGTTTTGATGAAAGAGGCATTTTATCTAGCTGTTTTTTTACAGCTTCCACAATTTCAGGATGCCTGTGTCCCAATGAAAATACACCATATCCTCCGGCACAATCAATATATTCTTTACCGTCTATATCTTTAATATGAACTCCTTCAGCAGTCCATTCAATACTATTATATCCTCCAAATTTGTAAAGCTTTGCCAGGGATGGATTATGAAAATTCTTATAATTTTTAGCAGTTTCATTAATAATTTCTTTTGTATTCTCCATAAAAAATTTAACTTCGACAGATTATTTTATTTTCCTGCTCATTATATTTATCTCTGTATTCAATCATAATATTAACTAATGAGTTATAATCATTAAGGTTAAAAATTTTTTCTCTTAACCTTGTTGCTCCTTTCAAGCCTTTTATATACCAGGCAAGATGTTTTCTCATCTGTCTGACTCCTATGAACTCACCTTTATATTCTATAAGCAATCTGAAGTGTTTTAAAGCAGTATCTATTCTTTCTGTTATATCAGGGCCAAAAGGTACCTTTTGGCCTTTAATACCGGCAATAATTCTGGAAAATATCCAGGGGTTACCCATAGAAGCTCTCCCTATCATAATACCGTCACAACCTGACATTTTCATAAGAGATATGGCATCTGCAGGAGTTTTAATATCACCATTTCCTATTACAGGGACAGAAAGATTGGATTTGAGAAATTTTATTATTTCCCAGTCTGCTTTACCGCTGAATTGCTGTAGAGGGGTTCTGCCATGTATTGTTATAGCTTTTATACCTTCTTCTTCTGCCATTTTTGCAAAGTTTAAAGTTTCATCATAACTTCCACTCCAGATCTTTCTCATCTTAAGTGTAACAGGGATATTTACTGCCTTTACAACAGACTTAATTATTTCTCTGGCTCTGGGAAAATCCCTGAGCAGATGAGCACCTTCATAGTTTTGAAGTACTTTTCTTACTGAACAGCCGGCATTTATATCAATTATATCTGCTCCAAAAGACTCTATTATTTTAGCGGCTTCTGCCATTATATCTGAACGCCATCCGGCTATCTGGATACTTATTGGTTTTTCAAGTTCTGAAAAACTCATCATATTTAAAGTTTTTCTATTCTGATAAACCAGTGCCATACTGCTTAACATTTCGGAACATAAAAGACCACATCCGTGGACTCTTGCTATTTCCCTGAAGGCCCTGTCACTTATTCCTGCCAGTGGAGCAGATATAACTGGATTTTCTAAAGAAATATCATGAATTTGCAATATTAAAACTTCCTGACTTTTTTATTTTTTTTAAGGAATTATAAACGAAACTTCTATGTCAGTCAATAATTTTTTTGAATTGACTTGATAAATTTTCTTATATTGGTTATTATATATAGATTATTAATAAGCTATCAGCTATGGTAATCAGCATTCAGCTTTAGAGAGAAATAGCTGATAGCTGATAGCTTATGATTATTTAAGGAGATTTTGTGTATGAATAAACAAAAAAAGATCAGTCTGAAATCTAAGGAGGGGAAACTCGGTGTATTATTACCCGGGATGGGTGCTGTAGCAACTACTTTTATCGCCGGTGTTATAGCAATTAATAAGAAGATAGGTAAGCCCTATGGTTCCATAACACAGATGGGAACTATCCGACTCGGTAAAAGAACTGAAAAAAATTTCCCCCTGATAAAAGATTTTATTTCTCTTGTAGAACCGGCACAAATGGTTTTCGGAGGATGGGATATATTTCCCGATAATGCCTATGAAACAGCTCTTAAAGCATCTGTTCTGGAAAAATCTTTACTTGATAACATTAAAGACGAATTGGTTTCTATTAATCCCTGGAAAGGTGTATTTTTTCCTGAATATGTAAAAAGATTAAATGGAACTTATATAAAATCGGCTTCTACAAAATGGGATTATGCTAATTTATTGAGGGAAGATATTCAAAAGTTTAGAGAAGAACATAAGTTGGACAGGATTGTTGCTATCTGGTGTGGGAGTACAGAAATATATTTAGAACCGGAAGAAGTTCATCAATCTCTGGAATCCTTTGAGAAAGGTCTGAAAAACAATCATCCTTCCATATCAGCAAGTATGATTTATGCTTATGCATGTTTAAAGGAAAAAGTGTCTTTTGCCAATGGTGCTCCCAATCTTACAGTTGATATACCTGCTATGTGGGAACTTGCGAAGAAAAACAGGATACCTATTTCAGGAAAAGACTTTAAGACAGGCCAGACTCTTGTAAAAACGATTATTGCTCCTGGGCTTAAAGCTCGTATGCTCGGTATTAGAGGATGGTTTTCTACTAATATCCTTGGAAACCGTGATGGTGAAGTCCTTGATGACGCAGATTCATTTAAGACAAAAGAAGTCAGCAAACTGGGTGTTCTGGAATATATACTTCAGCCGAAGCTCTATCCGGAGTTATATAGAGAACTTTGTCATGTAGTAAAAATCAACTATTACCCCCCCAGAGGAGATAATAAAGAAGGGTGGGATAATATTGATATCTTTGGCTGGTTGGGATATCCTATGCAAATTAAGATAGATTTTTTATGTAGAGATTCCATTCTTGCTGCTCCTATAGTTCTTGACCTTGCAATATTTATGGATCTTGCTCAGAGAGCAGGTTTTTACGGTATACAGGAATGGCTCTCTTTTTATTTTAAAAGTCCTATGCACCTTCCAGCTTTATACCCGGAACATGATGTATTTATTCAATTAATGAAATTAAAAAATACATTACGTTTTCTGGGTGGAGAAGATCCAATTACTCATATGGGACTGGATTATTATGATTATTATGATCTAAAAGAATAGAGACAGAATGGCAGGGATAGAATACTTTATCCCTCCAGAAGAATATATTTTAACTTTATTTACTATTCTCCAGTCTGGCCAGGAGGTGAAACCTACCTGGAATTATATAAGATATTCCTGATAGCAGGTTTGATTTTTATAATTCTTACTATTATAATTACCTGTTTCAATAATAACTGGTTCATTTCCTGGTTGTTTTTTATAATGGGAATAGGTTTATTTATTGCAGGTCTTATAAAGTGGAAAGAGGTTTTTGTATACATAGCTGTAGAACAAAAACTCTATGAAGATGAGGCAGAAAGAGATAGGAAGATAAGTATAGTCAGGGCCATTACAGCGTGTTCCCGGTCTGATGCTATATCATTTCTAAATAAATACAGATGGGATGAGGCCAAATTATTATTAGAATATAAACAATCTCCAGAGACTTTTTATTCTGCCTTTAAATTAGATAAAGTTTCACACTCTGATTTTACCCTGAGTGCTTCATCTTTTATACCAGAGCAGATTAAAGAGGAAAAAAGATGTTTTCAATGTGGAAATATATGTAATAGTATTTCCCAATACTGTAAAGACTGTGAAGAGGCAATGAAAACCATGAGAGAATCTCTTAAGATGAATATTAAATGCGCAAATTGTGGAGCTATATGTGCAAATAATCTGACTTATTGTGTAAATTGTGGATCCAAACTATAAAAGTAAGAAGTGAGGGTTGAAGGGATTATTACAGTTCAATCCTCACTCAGATAGGGATTCTTATAATCTCCTGTAATTAGTTTTACCTGCCTTTTATTTTGTCTGCAATTTTTTTACCTGCTTCTGCAATTTCTTCTCTGTAGTTATAGGCTATCTTTCCGGCAAATAATGTTCCCAGTGCTACAGCGGTAACAGGACCACCTATGCCCAGTCCGCTCATAATCATAGTACTTCCAATACCGATCTCAAAACTTCCATTCACAACAGCATCTGTATGCTTTTCTCTGATACCATCGATAATTTCCTTACTTCCAAGGATTATATCAATAGTTCCGTGAGCTATACCTAAAACCCTGGCAGTGAATTCAAGTGACTGTGATATTCCTGTTCCAACAGAACCAAATAATTCAAGGCCTTCTATGGTATTTGCTAGAAATTCTGCACCGCTTTCTCCTGCTGCAAGTAAAGTAGAACCTCCACCTAAGGCTTTTAATTTATCATTATTTTTGATACCTTCTTTTAATTCCATAACACCGTGAACACCGAGTCCTACAGCAGATGCACCTGTAAGAATTGTTGAACCCATAAGGGCTTTCCCCGTAAGACCAAGGCCTTCCACTACATCTCCCTGTACGTGCATTGCATCAGAAGCCACAGCCCATAGAGGTGTTTTTTCTTTGTGAACATCATCCTCTTTTAGTGCCTGAGGACTTAAGTCAACACTGTCTGCAGGCTTCAGACAGCTTTTAAGATAATACTGTTTTTCTTCAGGTTTTTTTACTTCCTGAGATTTTACACCTTCAAAATTATGTCTTTTTACTATCATTTTCTATTCCTCTCCTTTTACTTTATTCAGGATTTTTTTACCAAGACCGGCTAGTTCATCTCTGTAATCATAAATTAATTTTGTTGTATATAATCCTCCCAGAGCAACAGCTGACACAGGGCCTCCTATTACTCCCAGAGAAGACATGATATAAGCACTTCCAATACCAATTTCAAGGCTTCCATCTACTATACTATCTTTATTTTTTTCTTTTATACCACTTATAAGTTCTCTACTTCCCAGAACTACATCTCCCACACCATAGGCTACGCCAAGAACTGTTCCTGCTGACTCTGCAATACCTGTTATACGGATTCCTGCAGTACCACCCGGTTTATGACTTTTTAATGTATTTCCTATGACACAGGCAGTACCTGAGAAACTTGCAAGTAAAGCAGTAGTACCTTCCACTGCTTTCCACCCATCCTTTTCCTGTATTCCTTTTTTAAAATCCTTTATACCAACAGCTCCCACTCCAATAGCACCTATACCAGAAGCTATTGTTGAAGCCATAAGACCAGTTCCTGTAATTCCCAGTCCTCTGATTATATCACCCTGTATCTGCAAACCATCAGACAGCTCTACCCACCAGGGTTCTTTTCTGTCTTTCAGCTGATCCAGTTTAAGATTTTTATAGGCAGTAAATATGCTTACTGTTTCATTTTTTACATTCCGGAAGGACAGGACATCTTTAATATTACTAAAAACACTATCACTTTCACTTTGTTTTTTCTGAGTATTTTGAATTCTCTTATTAAGTTTATTCGGATTTATTTGCATTTAAGTTTTCTCTGTTTTTCTTTATTTCCTGATTTTATCGAAAAGTTTTGTTCCTGTTTCTTTAAATATTTCTCTGTAACTATAACTTACTTTTGCTGTAAAAAATCCAATCAGAGCAGCAGCAGTTAAGGGCCCTCCAATATTTAAAGACGCCAGAATTGAAGCAGTTCCGAGACCCATATCAAGGGCGCCATTTACTTTTTTATTCTGATCTTTTTCTTTTATACCTTGAATCACTTCTCTTCCTCCAAGAATAAGATCAATAACCCCTCCGGCCAGACCTAAACCTGTGGCAAGTTTATCTGCAACGCCTGAGATACGTCGAACACCTGGTCCTTTTAATTCAAAGCCATTTATGAGATTCACACCACAATCCCCCAGAGCTGCTCCACTGCCCATAAGACCTGCTACTCCTTTTATTACTTTTATATTATCTTTTTCTTTGCAACCATCTTTTATATCAATAGCTCCGATAACACCAAGTCCAACAGAAGCTATACCTGAAGCCATAGCAGAAGCAGCAAGGGCTTTACCCATTACTTTAAAACCAAACAATACATCTGCCTGACCTCCTAAGAAATCCATTATGGTTTTAAATATGCCAGGATCTTTAGCGTATTTTTCAACTATTTCTCTTTCTCCTTCATTAAAACACAACTGATTTAATTTATTTTGCAGTTCTTCTTTAGTAAAAACAACGTCTTTGATAGAAATTAAACTTTTTAATCTGTCATCAGATATCTTATTCTTAAGGCACCTTAAGTCTTTAGAATAAATTTTATATCTGTTACAAGATTTTGTTTTTTCTTCATTTACTTTCAGTGAGTCGTTTTCTATAGTTGTACTTATTTCTTTTTTATTTAGAAATTGCTCAGGAATACCTCCGGATAATATATCACAACCTTCCTGATAAATTCCTGGAGTGAATGTATCTTTAACACCAGAAATACTACTAAAGATATTACTTTCTGAAGCAGGGATTGCACAATTAGTAGTTTTAATAGTTTGTTGTTTAATAACCATATGTATTCCTTTCACAAATTAAAAAAATAAGTCTAGTTTATTATATCATAATATCACTTCAAACTTTAAAGTAAAATTGTTAAAATTTTGTAAACAATTTGCTGGAAAAGTATCTCCTCTTGATAATAGTAGAAAATTATGGTAGTATTTTTGAAGAAAAAAAAAGCTTTGTCTGAAAATATAAATTATATGTCAGAAAGTTTTAAAAAAAGACTTGCCGATACAAACAAGTACAGTAAACTTCAGTTTAAGATCATCGGTACTACTGCAAGCAGTACCGATGATAAGAGAAACTAAATTATCCTGCAATGGCTTCAGAGAGGAGTTAATTTTCAGCAATAAACCTGAACAGGTTCGTTTATAGAGGAGATGATTTTATGTATATTAAATTTTTACTGATTATATTGTGTTTAATCTCAACTGTTTCTATGGCTTATGCCGGTGAATACTGGATTAAGATTCAAAATGTAGAGGAAGGTGAGATAACTGTTTCTGAAGACATAGGAAATTCCTGGCGTACCGTGGGAAAGGTAATTGCTCCTGTAAATGAATTAACAGAAGCCAATCAACCAGGTTTTACCGCAGCTGACTATGGTATGGACAGTTCTGTAGTGGCTACAGCAGTAAATGCAATACATATACGTATCAGTAAACCGGGGCAATTTTCAAGAATTTTTTCTCTTCTTCCGGTGGAGTGTTCCGCTCTTGATAAAGATTATAAATCATATCGTGGAAGTGCCATTATAACGGATATAAACGGAGAAAAGGGAATATTCGGTAAAGAGTATGCCCCTTATATAGGCAGCAGGGTTTATTTATCTAAGAAGGATTCTCTTGAATTACTTTCCTCTGATTATATACCTCAAAGAGGTGATGAGATTGTAATAAAGGTAGTTTCTCCTGTTCTTGAAAAACCTATAAAACACATATGGATACAGAATAAAATAAACGGTTATGTCATGATTGTGTATGAGGATTTATCAATAAGTTTTGCTGCAAGAGTCTTAAAACCCGTGGCAGGTATAGGAGGATTTACAGGTGCTTCCCTTGTGGGAAGTAATCACATAAGAGCAAACCATCCAGGTGTTCTTGAGATATCTACAAGTAAACGTTTCTGTAATCTTGGTCCGGATTTAAACCCTTCTGAAGGTGGCCAGAGTGCCTTTCAGATAGTCCCCTTTGAACATACCTTTGAATATCCCTGTAAAGAGAATAAATTTGAGGGTTTCTTTGGTTATGCCAGGACTTCTCCTGTATATCTTATCCTTATGCCTTCTTCCTGTGTATTTGTGGAAAAGAAGCGTTTTTCCTCTAAAGACAAAGATGGAATAATAGCAGAAAGAGACGCTATGGAGAAGACCCGGGGAGAAAATCCTGAAATTTTGACTGAACCAGAAAAAGTTATGAACTATTATCTTGAAATTAAAGACAGAGACTACTCATCTGTCTTCGGAAGGATTGTGAATTTTAAGCCTGAAGAAAGACTTTATGGTAAAGGCTTCTTCTTTGGAGGCTATTTTAAAGCCGGTACCTGTGATGCTTCAATAGAGAGAAAAGATCAAAAGGAGTTCAGATCAATTCCTGAATATAATGAAGGGAAAAACCTTACTATTTTTGAAGATGTAGAAGAGATAAAGATTTATTATACTGGATACTGAGACACTTTCATTCTTTTAAATCTCTTTACTCTTGTTTTCTTTCTTTTCAGGGGTTAAGGCTTTGCCTATTCCTCTTCCAATCTCACGGCCTACAGTACTTCCTATCATAAATCCAGCAGTACTACCAATAACAATTCCTGCCACACCTCCTATAGGACCTGCTATGGCATACCCTGCCTGACATCCGACCCATGTACCTGCCATACCTGCTCCTGCTGCACCAATTCCTGATCCTACAGCTATACTCTAAGGAGTAATCTATAATATCATAAAAAATAATATCATAATCATAAAAAATTTAATTGTAAACTTTAGAATTGTTAAATTTTTGTTAATTTATCTGACAGATAAAAAATTACCTTAAAGGATTTCTTCTTCTTACTGTTGAATAATTATTCAAAATCCCTTTATTGATATTAGATAGGAATTCATGTTTTTAGCAATACTTATTATAATCGTTTTTCTTATAATGGCAGTGTTGATGTATACAAATAAGATATCAGCACTTATTGCATTACCCCTTATGGCCTTTATCATCTCCCTTATAGCTATGATACCCTATGGAGATATTATAGATATTATATTTAACGGCGGTGTTGTTCCTGTAAAAATGATCACAGACCCCATAAAGAATATTCTGAAATTGGTTCTGGAAGAAGGAACCTGGAGGCTTAGTGCTACAATAATGACAGTTCTATTTGGTTCCATGCTGGGACAGTTAATAGATAAAACAGGAATAGCAAAAAGTCTCATAAAAAAGACGGCAGAACTGGCAGGAGACAGACCTTTTATAATAGCCATGAGTCTTACCCTTGTAATTTCTATTCTCTTTACAGTTCTTGGAGGATTGGGAGCAATTATAATGGTAGCTACAATAGTATTCCCTATAATGTTATCCATAGGTATTTCTCCTATGGTAGCAGGATGTATATTTCTTCTCGCCCTTTCTTTAGGAGGAGTATTTAATTTCGTAAACTGGCAGATGTATATAGATGTTCTTAAACTGCAGAAAGAAGATATAATAAACTTTGCAGTGCCTTTTGGTTTATTATTTTTTCTGGTAATTCTTTCTTTTATTCTCATAGAATTTAAAAAAGAGGGTATAAAGTTGCATATATTGGGAAAGAGAGGTAAAAAAGCCCCTCCCTCGGCTTTTAAAAGAGATATTGATGTGGAAGCACTTGTCAGGGAAAAAAGAAAAAAAAAGGGTATAAATATTCAGGACACGCTCATTGATATAAATAAAGAATTTGAAGTTTCCTGGTATGCTTTATTAACACCTGTAATTCCTATAATACTGGTTTTTAGTTCTGCCATATACAGCAGAATCTGTCCTCCACCTGAGACAGTACCTCCAACACCTCCTTTTATTTTCCCCATTATACCGGCCCTTATGGCAGGAATGGTTTACGGTCTTATAACAACCCGCCACAGGGGGAGAAATAATATACAGGTTCTTACTAAATCCATATTTGAAGGTATAGAAAGTGTAGCACCTGCTGTTGCCCTTATGATAGGTATTGGTATGCTTCTTAATGCAGTTATGGATGACAGTGTAAAGACTATTATGGCACCTTTAATAGGTGCAGTTATGCCCCGGTCTGGAATAATGTATGTTATATTTTTTACTTTATGTGCACCCCTTGCACTTTATCGTGGGCCTTTAAATCTCTGGGGCCTTGGAAGTGGCCTTATGGCTCTTATGGTTGCTACCGGTTCTATTCCGGGTGCTGCTGTTATGGGTGCTCTTTTTTCAGTTGGTATGATTCAGGGTGTATGTGATCCTACGAATACTCATAATGTGTGGATAGCAAATTATCTTGGCCTTGACATACAGAAGATTTTAAGAAAAACTATTGTCTATATGTGGGTTCTCGCTCTTTTAGGTCTTTTATTTGCCGGCATCAAGTATTTTTAGAGATGTAAGACGTGAAATGTGAATACTCATCACGCGTTACACCTCACGATTTCAAGGAGGTAAATTCGGCATTGGAACTTAAAAGGGAATTGGGACTGAGAGATCGTATCCTCTTTAAAAAAACAGGTAAGTGAACAGTAAGCAGAAACTGCTCACTGTTCACTTACTCAAAGGAATTGATAAAAAAGAAATATAAGGGGGCATAAAAGATATCTGATTTATTAAGACTTCGCAAATTTCCTCATAAAGTCAACCAGAACTTCTATTCCTTCAAGAGGGAAAGCATTATATAAAGATGCTCTCAATCCTCCTACGGAACGATGGCCCTTTAATCCTATAAGTCCACATTCTTTCGTTTTAGATATAAATTCCTTTTCAATCTCTTCAGAAGCCATTCTGAAAACTATATTCATTAAGGATCTGCTGGAAAGATCCGTTACAACCGGATGATATACGTCACGTAATTCATCTATGGTATCATAAAGAAGTTTTGCCTTCTTAACATTTACTTTTTCTATTTCTTCCAGGCCACCCTGGGCTTTTATCCATTTAGCTACAAGACCTACCACATAAATAGCAAATACAGGTGGTGTGTTATAAAGGGAATTTTTCTCATATTGAGTTTTATAAGAAAGCAAAGTAGGAAGTCCTTCTTTACATTTTTCTAAAAGCTTCTTTTTTAATACTACAATCGTAACACCTGCAGGCCCGAGATTTTTCTGCGCCCCTGCATAAATTATGTCGAATTTACTAAAATCCAGTTTTCTTGATAACATATCAGAAGACATATCAACCATAACAGGTACATTACCTGTATCAGGAAATTCATGAAACTGTGTCCCTTCTATGGTATTATTGGAAGTAACATGAATATAAGAAGCTCCGGAAGTCCAGTTAAACTTTCCGGGTATATAATTAAACTTTTTATCTTCTGAAGTAGCTGCTATATGGACATTACCAAAAAGTTTTGCTTCTTTTATAGCACCTTTCGACCATGTGCCAGTATGTATATAATCAGCTGTATCTTCTTTATTTAAAAAATTCATTGGTATCATACAGAACTGAAGACTGGCACCACCCTGAAGGAATAGAATTTTATATTCTTCACTTGATAGACTCATCAAGTCCAGAAGATTTTTTTCTGTTTCATTTAAAACTGCTTCAAATTCCTTTGCACGATGACTTATTTCCAGAATTGACATACCAAGATTTGCAAACTCTAACACACCTTTCGAAGCTTCCTCCAGAACTGAAAAGGGCAGTACTGCAGGACCGGGATTGAAATTGTATACTCTTTTTACCATAAATATAAACCTCCTAAAAAAATATAAAAAAATAGAAACTAACTAATATTTTAAATATTTTCTCTGAAAAGTCAAGCTTGATTTTATATTAATATTAAGAAGTTTTATTAGTTTTCTATATTTTTGCACTTTTTAAACAAAGCCTTATTCCACCTTGTAGAGGCGCAAGGCCTTACGCTCCTGCAGGATAACGATTTTTCAAGATTCTGCAAAAATATAGTTGGTTTTAAAATCAGTCTATTTATGTTATAATTATTTCAAATAGGTTTTTATATTAATATTAAGGAGGTAATTGTATGTACGGCTACGGGATAGGCTATTCACCTTTCATTTCATCTATGTATTGTGGAGTCCCTTCATATGGCTATATGGGAGGCCTTTATGGTATATGTAATAGTATTACCGGGTCTGCCCTGTGGGGAGGACCTTATGCAGGTGCATATGCAGGAGGCTATTACGGGGGAATCCTTGGAACAGGTGTTGGAAGTCTTCTGGGAGCCGGTATCGGTTCAATATTTGGACCTGCCGGCACAATAGGGGGAGGTTTGTTTGGAGGTCTCCTTGGAGGTGGAATAGGTTCAACTCTGGGGGCGAATTATGGTTGGAATTTAGGTATGGGGAGCTATTACGGCGGGTGGTGGTAATAAAATATATAACTTTATTATATGATATTTATTCAAGGCTAGAAAAAGTTTTCTAGCCTTGATTTTCAGAATTTAGGAGGTCGAAGTTTTGAGTGAAGATATATTTACCTTAACAGGTTCTCCATACTATAACGAGGTTATTACTAATATAAAGCAGGTCTGTCTCGATGATTTTTCTTTTCCTTCAGTAACAGAACTTAAAGGAAGCCTGCAGTTTATGTCTGAATTTAATAAGAAATTTCAGGAATTATATAAAAAACAAAAATTAATTCAAGTTGCCCATCCTGTAATAGAAAAAGAAAATATCACCATAGAAAAAAACTTTATACTTCTTGATGAAATTTTATTGAAAATAACCAGGGAAGTAAAAGCTAAAAATAAGGAAGCTTTGAAAGAACATATGATACAGGGGAAAGAAATTATATCTTCACTATTTAAATCTTTTGATGAGATAAACAGAGTTGAAGAGGAAGGGCATAAGTATTCCAATAATCCTGTACTAAATGAAATTATAAGGATTTCTGAAGGAGTTCTGGAGAACCGATTTCCTCTGGAACCTCTACAAAACATAGTAGATGATTTTTGTAAAAAAGTAATGACTGCTTACGAAGAATTTCTTATATTGAAAAAAGTCTGTAGAGATGATATGAAAGAAGATATCTCAAAGATTGAGTTTTCCTATAAAGGCCTTATGGAAGGTATTAATGAAATAAAGAAATTCTTTCATAATAAGGAAAAGTCACTCTTAAAACATGGTATGGAAACTGTGAGAGAACATTCGGAAAACTTAATGGAATTTCAGAAAATACTTGAAAAGACAGAAGAAGAGCCATCTACTAAAAGTTGTTTGAGATGTGGTGCAATAAATTCCAGAGAAGCAAAATTCTGTATAAAGTGTAAAATGGTTATACCTGAATTTAAATCAAAACTTGCAGATTCCAGTCTGGATATTAAATTACAGAGTGATGAGGTGGTTTCGGGACAGGGTACAGTTATGACAGAAAACCTGTACAGATTGTCAAAAGCAGTAGAAGATTTTCAGTCCGGAAGAGGTACAAAAGAAAATCTCATAGCCATTGTAGAATGGCTTGAAAAAAAGATTATAACCTCAAAGAAACAATTTGAAAATCAAAAAAAGAAAAAACCCGCCAATATACCGTGGAAAGATAAATCTTTCATAGAAGAAATGGAAAAACTCATTGAAAAAGGTATAAGTGAATTTGAAGGAACAATAAAAGATTTTAAAGTCTTTTTTAATACCGGTGAGGATGTTTTATTAAAAATAGCACTTGAGAAAGCCGTAGACGCGGGAGATAAACTTTATAAGGTGCAGATGATGTTTCAATCCCATCAAAATAGTAATAAGTGAGCAGTGAGTAGAGGTGCTCACTGCTCATTTTCTTACTTTTGCGCAATAAATACCGGTTCTGAGGCCAGTTTGAAAATTAGAAGACCCTGATCTGCCCTCCTTTCTTCAACTTTAACCTGACCATCCTGACCTGTAATTAAAGACGTGATAGAATATGTTTTCCCCTGTTCTGCACTTATTCTTACAGTTTTTTCTTCTGATGCATCATTCCAGAATATATAACAGGGTCTGTTATTTTTTACGAAAGCATATCCATAGACATTAGTTTCAAGTCCCTTAAAGATTTGATTAAATTTTGCTCCAGTAAGATATTCATTAAGAAGTTTAAAAGTATAAAAAGAAAGTTTTTTTGTTTGATCCCGGTTGACTAACCCTGAAGTACAATAAAAAGTGTTTCCTTTCCCAAAATGGAGTGTTTCAGGAGGATCATCTATAAATTTACTCCAGAATACAGCCTGGGAACCTTTTGATATAGGGACAACAAGGCTTTTAACAAGATAAATAGCCTGTTCTTTTTCAGAAACCGTGACATAATTAATCTCTTCTTCTCCTGAAGATGGACCGGCAGGAGTACCGGTATAAATAGAATTACCTGTAACCCATATGGAGGCATCTTTATATCCATATTCATAGAGCCTTGTTTTCATAAGATCTATACCCACATCAAGTGGTTTATAGGTCAGATTAATATTAATCAGTGGGTTGGTTGTTCCTCCGTAATGATGAAAGTCAACACCATCAAAATATATTGAAATACCATCATTCAGGGTTTCCTGTTCTTCAAGTGTTCTGAGTGACTCAAAAAGTTCTACAAACCATCCATCTTTTTCAAAAGGTTGCCGTGTTATTGGATTTAATTCACCTGCTTTACCCCAGGCAGAAAGATCAGATGAACCTCCCAGTATAAGCTGAGCCTTTATATTGCTCTCTTTCATTGCCTTTTTGGTCCATCTGAGAAGTATGGCATAATTTTCAACAGTATCTGACCAGTTTATCTGTCCATAAGTATTTCTGTTAGAATCCATTTCCTCACAGAGTTGAAAATATTTTATCTGAACAGGCATTGGTGAATCAGCATTTTCATCCCTATCATACCGTTCAACTGCCATTTTAATAAAAGAAATATAACTATCCTTACTGGTAGGAAGCATATTCGGAACTTTCTGATTGGAAGGAATTTTTTTTCTATGGGAAATTTCATAATCCCATAGAGGAATACCTGATATGGTGACAAATAAATTCAGTTTACTATTGAAAGCTCTGGCATAAAACTTATCAAGGTTATCCCACTTATAAACCCCCGCATCTGCTTCTACCATATCCCACTGTAATCTGGCAAATTCTTCTGGTTTAAACCAGTAAAGAGGGATTTGCTCTGCCATAAGAAGAGAAGTTCCTCCAAAAAAAGTATTTTCATATGGTAAATTATATGTATGCACATCCAGATTAGTCGAAGCTATAGTAGGAGCAGGTTTTATGCTAACAGGTGTACTTGTGGGAACAGTGATAATTTCTGGAGTAGACTTAGTTACAGGAGTTTCATTACTGCTACCTTCTGATGGTGTAAGGAGAGTTTTTGTGTCACCACCCGCTGCCCTTATACCGTCAGCCATTTTCAGCAGAGCCTGTTCTATCAAAACCTCTCCACTGGTTATAAAACCTGCAGAAATCATGATCTTGGCCTGATCCATAAGATTTTCAGCTTCTGAAGTATCTACATTTAATTCTTTTGCTTTGGCCAGAATATCCTGATACATTTTAATTTTAACCTCTAAAGGAGGTTCGTCTTCCTGTCGGGCAAAAACATTATATACAACAGTTATAAAAATAATTATTAAAGCTATTATTACAAGGTTTTTATGTTTCATTATACCACCTTTTTCTAGAGAAAAGCTCTCGGATTATCCTGGCGTATTTGTGCCAGTTCCTGAAAAATTTCTTTTTCCCTGTCAGATAAGTTCTGGGGAAGTACTACCCTGACTTTTACATATTGATGTCCGGGAAGGCCTTCTTTTAAAGGAGGCATACCAAGCCCTGAAAGCCGAAAAATTTTCCCATTCTGAGTTTCAGGAGGTATTTTCATAAGAATTTTATTTCCACTGATTGTAGGAACATTTATTTCTGCACCTATTATACCTTCTGTAACAGTAATAGGGATTTCACAGAATAGATCACCTTCCCGAAGTTCAAAAAATTTATGAGGAGAAAGTTTAATCTGTAGATAAAGATCACCCGGACTACCTCCAGCGATTCCGGATTCCCCCTGACCTGTCAGACGAACTTTTGAACCATCTCTCACACCGGGAGGGATTTTAACAGAGCTCTGCCTCTGTTTATATATACGGCCACTTCCCTGACAATTAGAACAGTTCTGTTTATCGGATAGACCTTCCCCTTTACATTGAGGACATAAATCCTGGATCTGTAACTGTAAGGTTCTCTCTACTCCTCTAAAAGCTTCTTCCAGTGTTATTTCAATAGGATAAGTAAGATCTCTTCCTCTTTTAGGCTGGATTACAGTCTTCTGCCAGCTTTGAGGGCCTCCTCCTCTCCGTCCTCCAAAAAAAACTTTAAAAAAATCGCTAAAACCTCCACCCAGATCTCCCAGATCTTCAAAATTAAAATTTTCAAACCCTGAAAATCCTCCCTGAAAACCTCCTGGACCCGTATGAACTTTATTCCAATTACTGCCAAGAAGATCATATTTTTTTTTCTTCTCCGGATCAGAGAGAACTTCATAAGCTTCGTTGATTTCTTTAAATCTTTCTTCTGCTCCTGGATCATGGGGATTTACATCAGGATGATATTTTCTGGCAAGCTTTCTATAAGCATTCTTTATAGTTTTAGAATCAGCTCTTTTATCTACATTTAAAATTTTATAGTAATCTCTAAACTTCATATAAAATTTTTAACTTTCTTAAATAAAGTGAAAGGTGAGAGGAAATAGTATATTACTTATCACTCCTCACTTTACATATCAGAACTCTTAAATTCTGCATCTACCACATCATCCCCGGGAGGTGGAGGAGGTGTTGTTGGTCCCTGTGGGCCGGGAGGTGGAGATTCATAGCCTCCATAACCCGGTCCCTGTGCACCTGAAACACCTGAATACATAGCTTCTGCCATTTTATACGATGCCTGTTCAAGGGCATCGATACATATCTTCATTTCCTGAGTATTTCCTGATTCTAGAGCAGACTTAAGTGCTTTAAGAGCATCTTCTATCTTACTTCTATGTTCTGAAGGAATCTTATCTCCATAATCTTTTAAATTTTTCTCTGTTTGATATAACAGGGTATCGGCTTTATTTTTAATCTCAGTTTCTTCTCTTTTCTTTTTATCTTCTTCAGCATGGACTTCAGCTTCTCTTACCATTCTGTCTACATCGTCTTTACCCAGGTTTGTAGAGGCAGTTATGGTTATCTGTTG
>Ga0302241_1000401_pt1 | contig 40689 bp, 40 predicted proteins | sample AAG_UR_Arg_MG_FD_193532 | JGI IMG/M metagenome (GOLD analysis project Ga0302241, IMG submission 193532) | Enriched activated sludge microbial communities from anaerobic digester in WTTP, New Holstein, Wisconsin, United States - AAG_UR_Arg | ecosystem: Engineered > Bioreactor > Anaerobic >... | reverse complement strand
ATGCAGGTCGCTGTCGCGTCGTTTGCCGCGGCGATGCCCCCCGATGCCGAGATCGTCCTCGCAGGCGGCACGCAGATGCTGGCTGTAGCTGCCTTATTGCGCGATATGGGCTATACCGGACGTATCTTGGTTGCGACCACTAAGTACGTATTTCAGGACGAGACCGGCTGCTTCAAACAGCACGCTGAAAAGATAGGCGTAGATTATTACGCGGCTCCGTTGGATTTTTCTCGTTCAAAATACCAGGGGCTTGCCGAATATGAAAAAGGGTATGTAAAAGAGGGCGTCGGTATGGGGGGTGCCGTGTGGTACGCGCTTAAAAGCGGGGCGACTCTGGAAGGCATCATAAAACGGACCGAAGATCTGTACGGCGCGATGGTGGAGGGCAAGGACATTTGATTTTTTGCCCGGCCCTTGTAAGAGGCGCCGCGTTATAAAGGGCCGTCACTTGTAAGATTTGATTGTAGAATAGAGCGCCGCGCCAAGTATTATGGCTCCGCCGGCTATCTCGTCAAACTGCGGTATCTCTTTGAGTAAAATGGCAGCCGCCGCTATTCCGTAGACCGATTCGAGGCTTGAGATCATAGCGGCTGACTGCGCCTTTATCGTCTTCATGCCGCCTATGAACATGGAATGCGCGGCTGCAGTGAATACTACGCCAAGCAGCAGGAGCATAACCATGTCGGATAACGTGGCCGAGAACGTAGTCAGAAACAGGGACGGAATAAGGACCGCGGTCGCGGTAAGCTGTTCGTAAAAGGCGATGAGGGTACCTTCGTATTTGCTCGCGTATCCTCTGTTTATCAAAGTCATGGCGGCGAAAGTTACGCTGCTTGCCATTCCCCAGAGTACTCCGACAGTGACGTCGTTGCTGATGTTAAATTCGGGCACGATGAGAGTAACTCCGATAAACATGGCAATGGCGGACAGCAGGTCGGATTTTTTCAGCTTTTCGCCGAACAGCAGCGGCTCCGCGAACGTAATGAAGAGCGGGAATGTGGAATATGTGAGCACCGCTATCGCTATCGTCGATACTTTAATCGACATGAAAAAAGCGGTCCAGTGAGCCGCCAGTATAAGGCCGGCCAAGGCCAGCATCAAATAGTCGCGTGTCTTGGCAAGACGCACTTCTTTGCGCCTTGCGGCGAACATGACGAACATGGAGACGCTTGCGAAAAAAACGCGCCCCAGCACTATGATGACCGCAGGCAAAGAGACCAATCTGCCGAAAAGGCCTGAAAGCCCGAACAAAAGCACTGCCAGGTGTATGCGCAGCAGGTCTTTGGCGCTGTTTCTCAAAATAGGCCGCCTCCTTAAGGCACAGTGCCCCGCATCATTGTAGCAGCATATCCCGACCGCTCATAGCAGCTGCATATTTTTCAAGCGGCAAAGCTTAAAATTTTGACGCGGCGAGGAACAAGAAATTAAGAGCGGCGCCGGCAAGCATAGCCGTAAACAGCATTATCGATGTGCTCATAAGCATACGTTTGCCTCCAAGCTCTTTCCACATAACCACGAACGTGGCTATGCAGGGAAACGTCATGGCAAGGACGACGACCGCGATGAGCGTCTGATGAGGAGTAAGTCCAAGCGGTATCAAAAGTCCCATCGCGATGTCCTTTCTGAAAAGCCCCATAACTACGGGTATGGCGGCAGCTGCCGGCAACCCGAGCAACCCCTCGAATATGGGCGAAACGGCTTGCGCGACTTTCTGCATCACGCCCAGGCGTTCAAGCAGATTTACTAAGAGTATACCGCCGAGGACCAGCGGCGTGGCCTCTAAAAGAAATTCCTTTACCCTGAACCACAGCTTTGAGCTCAATGCTTTCATCGAAGGAACGCGATACGGCGGTATCTCGATGATGAGTTCCGGGCTGTAGCCCTTAAGCGTAAGCTGCAATATCCGTCCCAGTATCAGCCATACGCAGAGGAGTATGCAATAAACAGCCGCTATGTAAATTAATCCGAATTTACCCAAAGTCGCAGATAGCATCGCCTGAATGGAGACGCACGGCACCCCGACGGATATAAGCGTTGCCGCGATGAAGCGCTCTCGCTCGGATTCCAGGACCCTCGTCGCAAGTATGCCAGGCACGTTGCAGCCAAAACCGAGAAGGGTCGGGATTATGGCATACCCGTGAATGCCGAACCTATGGAGCAGCGCATCGAAGACGACGGCAAGGCGAGGTAGGTACCCTAAGTCCTCCAGGAAGCTCAGCCATGCGTAAAAAGCGATGATGTAAGGCAGCACCATGCCGAACTCCACGTAAAGCCCTGTTGACAGAACGCCTAAGCTCTGTTCGAGGTCAATCGTGCCGTTTATAAGTTTACCTATCAAAATATCTCGCATATATCCGTCTTTAAGTGCCGCGCTCAGTTTTTCAAGCAAAGGGAGCCATAGATTTTCAAATATAGGATCGGTTACGTATGCGATTATCCCTTCGCCGATGAAGCGTATTGCGGCGAAACCCGCAGCAAGGACCAAAATGCCCAGAAGCCCGCCGATGAGCGGGTGAGCCGATATATCCTCGGCTCTGTCTTTAATCGTATGGTGGCGGTGCGTGACTGTCTGCACTTTGGAGATTATCTCGCCGATGACCTGCCATCGCTTCTCTTTTGACATAGGTTCAAAATGGCTTGGCCGCGCCTCCTTTAGTTTTGTTATCAAATCGCTGATGCCCTGCCCTGTTACTGCTATAGTTGGGACCACAGGCACTCCGAGCTCAAGTTCAAGCCGCGGAATGTCTATAAGTATGCCGCGATGCCTTGCCTCGTCGGCCATGTTTAACGCCACTACAGCCGGTATCCCGCGTTCGAGGACCTGCAAGACCAGCACAAGGTTGCGTTCAAGCGCCGTCGCATCGACTACCAGTATGACCTTGTCGGCGCCGTCTTCAAGTATGCGCCTGGCTATCTCTTCTGCTTCGTTGGTGGGGTCTAATGTGTACGCGCCAGGCACGTCTGTCAGGCGCGCGCAGATACTGTCATAGCGCATCCTGCCCTCTGTAAATCCGATCGTTGTACCCGGATAGTTTGAAGAGAGGGTGTGTATGCCGGTAAGCCGCGAAAAAAATACGCTCTTGCCGACGTTGGGGTTCCCCATCAAAAGTATGCGCTCACATTTATCGTCTCTGTCCGGACAAGATATCTTGCCGCCGAGACAGAGACCGCAATCCCGGCAGCTCATATGAAATTAGGCCAGGCGTTGCTTTTCTCGGGAAGCTCGCTTGGTTCCGATACGGTTTCCACTTCGACCTGCGCCGCTACGCCGTGAGAGATCGCGAAATGGCGTCCGTCAAGCATCAAAACAACAGGACCGCCGAAAGGCATGCCCGATATTTTTTTGATTTTCTTTCCAGGCCTCAGTCCGAGAGCCTCCAGCCTCCGTCCGGCCTCGCCTTCCGGGATGTTTTTAATCTTCGCCCACCGGCCGTCGTCTATCTGCAAAAGGTCCATGCTCGCTCTCTGCCTCTCCGCTTTCAAATATTCAGTTACCCATTGCTAACTGCTATTATTTAACAGCGGACGGGAGATGTCAATACATAAAAATACGTTACCTCTGTCTATCGACCGCAGGTCCGGCGACAAAAACAGGCTTGTTTGTAGTAGACTGGATGCTAAGAGATATAAGACAACGGGGGGATGGCTGCTTATGGCGCAGGTTAAGTATCTGTTTTTTTTGCTTTTGTTCCTCTTCTTTGCTCTTACTGCGCCGGCTTTTTCGGCACAGAAGCGTATCGCCGTTGTAGTCGCAAAATCAACTGACGGGGACGCTTATTCGCTTGGCGACAGTTGGGCAAGAGGGGTGGACGCTCTTAAGGCACGCTTTAAAAAGAAGATATCGGCAGACCTGTACGTCACATATCAGACTGATGAAGACCTGCGCTCAACGCTGAAAAAGGCGGCTGAAAAATCGGACCTGGTTATTCTGCCCGATGCCGCTTATTATAAGTTTCTGCCTGAGATCGCAGAGGAATATCCGTCAGTCGCGTTTGTCGTTTTTGGCGAAATAGATGCGCCTGGCGTCAGACGTGTTTTATTCCGGGAAGAGGAGGGCGGTTTTTTAGCCGGCGCGCTGGCTGCGATGATGACGGAGTATGAGGGCGGCTATAGGATAAACGCCGAGCGCAAAATAGCTGCCATATTGGGGGAAGAAGACGCATCCGCAAAGGCATTGCTTAAGGGATATGTCGCCGGAGCCTGGTATATAGATCCGGAGGTTAAGGTGTTAAGCGGTTACACAAAGAGCTTTGACGATATGTCAATGGCCAGAGATCTCGCGCTGAAATTTTCCGCGCAAGGGGCTGACGTCATATTCGTCGCCGCGCGATCCGCAGGAGACGGCGCCATAAGCGAAGCAGCCGAAAGCGGTTACTGGGTCATAGGCTCGTATACCGAGCAGGAGGAGCTGTACCCTGACGCCGTGCTTTCGAGCGTAGTAACGAGAGTTGAATCCGTGCTGTATTATATAGTGGGAAGATATATTGAAGACGGTTTGCGGGAAAGCGAGATTTCTTTGGGTGTGGCCGATGGCTGCATAGATATATCCGTCAGATCCAGGTCCGCTGAGGCCAACGTTCCTCAGGATGTTCGGGAGAAAATTGAGGAGATAAGGGACAAGATATCCAGGAAGCTCATTATAATAAGATGATATTCACGGACGGAGTGGTGTTCATATGTTGCATTGCGGAATAGTAGGGCTGCCGCTGAGCGGCAAGACTACGGTGTTTAACGTCATAACCAGAGCCGGGGCTGAGGTTAAGCCTTACGCCGGCGGCAAGACCGACCCTAACAGGGCCGTTGTTTCTGTGCCGGACAAGCGTTTTGACCACCTCGTCAGCATACACAACCCGCGCAAAAGGACGCCTGCGCAGATAGAATTCGTCGATCTTGCGGGGCTGTCGCGCGGTGCGGGCAAGGGGGAGGGACTTGGTAACGCGTTCCTGTCTTTCGTGGCGGACGCGGACGCTCTGATACATGTCATAAGGTGCTTTGAAAACCGTTCGGTGGCGCACCCCGAGGGTAGCATAGACCCTCTGAGGGACTGGCGGATAATAGAAAATGAACTCATATACCGTGACCTTTCTGTGATTGAGAACCGTCTCGTCAAACTTCGCGCGAAGAAAAAACTTACATCCGAAGAGGAGAGCGAAAAAAAACTTTTGGAAAAGTGCTTTGACTGCCTCATGGAAGAAAGGCCCCTTCGCCGCGCGGAGCTTTCTGCGGAGGAATGGCGCCTGTTGCGAGGTTTCGCTTTTTTGACGTCGAAACCGGAAATTGTCCTGTTAAATCTCGATGAGACGCAGTCTGACGACGATAAGGTCCCCGGACTTGCCGAAATAAAAAAAATGGCGGAGGAACAGGACGTAAAAATCTGCAAGCTTTATGGAAGCCTTGAGATGGACATATCCGAACTGACCGAAGAAGAGGCCGCAGAGTTTACAGAGGGGCTCGATATAACAGAACCCGGGCGTGAAAGACTGATCGAGGAGGCATACAGGGCGCTTGGCCTTATCAGTTTCTTCACTTGCGGTCCCGACGAGGTCAGGGCGTGGACTCTTCACAACGGGGACACGGCGCTTGACGCTGCCGGCGCCATACATTCGGATCTCGCCAGGGGGTTTATCCGTGCCCAGGTAGTGGCATACGAAGACTACGTCAAGCACGACAACTCGTTCGACGAGTGCCGGAAAGCCGGGTGCCTGAGGCTTGAGGGCAAGGAATACGTCGTTAAAGACGGAGACATAATAGAGATAAGGTTCAACGTTTAGGAGGGGTATCCTGTGCTTTTCGAGCCTTTTGAGCTTAGGGACAAAACGCTTCGCAACAGGGTCGTGTCGGCGCCGCTGGCCTCTTCCAGCGCGCTGCCCGATGGGACACCGTCTGAGAAATCTATTGAGATATACAAAAAAATTGCGTCTGTCGGAACAGGCCTTGTAATAGCCGAGCACCACGCGGTTAACTTCTGCGGCCGCACCAGGCCGGCTCAGTTCTTAGCCGATAAGGACGAGACCGCATCAGCTTGCGCGAAGATGTCGCGGGTGCTCAAATCTTCGGGCGCCGTAGCTATAGTTCAGATAAACCACTGCGGAGCCAATATAGCGGAACCGGCAGTTTTTGACGATCCGGAGTACAGGGCGTTCTCTCCGTCAGGGGTACCTGTCGGCAAATGCTGGGGCTCCATCGAACGTAAGCCGCAGGTACTGCAAAGGGATGAGATAAAGAGGCTCATTGAGGATTACGTTGAAGCCGCGGTGCGCATGGTAAGGCTTGGCGGATATGACGGTGTTCAGATACACGCCAGCCACGGTTACCTGATAGGACAATTTCTAAGCCCGCTGACGAATAAAAGGGACGATGAGTATGGAGGAAGCGACAAAAAAAGGGCCAGGTTCCTGTATGAGATAATGGACGGCGTCAGGATGTCGCTTCCAGACGCCATCGTATCAGTGCGCTTAGGTGCGGCGGACTATCTGCCGGGGGAACGGATGTCCGGTTTGTCGCTCGATGAGACCGTGCCTGTGGCAAGGGAGCTCGCGGCGCTTGGGGCGGACATGATAGGAGTGTCGGGCAATCTCTGCGGTTACGGGGCCGGCAGGACGGACGAGGCTTATTTTGCGCCTTACGCGGCGCGTATAAAAGAGGCGCTGCGCGGCCTTGTGCCTGTTGAGTGTGCCGGCGGTATCTCAAGGGCTGGTGTGGCGCAAAAGCTTCTCGAAGACGGGGTTTGTGATTTGATAGGAGTCGGCAGGCTGATGCTCAGGGATCCTAATTTTCTTTTCCGTTGGATGGAGGAGTTATGATTGAGGGTATACATAAGCTCGGATATGGAGGGTTCTACGGGCGTCGTGCACCCTTTTCAGGTTGACTGCGAGCGCGCGGAGTATGCGTTTGGACGCGCCATGCAGGCGCATGACGCGCTTGAAGCGGCGAAAGCCGCGCTGGAATACGGCGCTTGCGGGGTTGTGGTCAACGACTCTCATGAGAGAATGATAAATCTCGATGTGAGCCGTTTCCCCAAAGGGGTCGAAGTGATAAGCGGCAGTCCCAAAATATTGGGCATGGTCGACGGCGTCGCGGGATGCGATGCCGCTCTGTTTATAGGCTATCATGCCATGGCCGGGACTGAAAAGGCGATACTGGACCACACATACAGTTCCAAAGCGGTGTTTGAGCTTAAGGTGAACGGACGCAAGTTTGGCGAGACGGCGCTTAACGCGCTTTTTTGCGGTGCGCTCGAAGTGCCGGTAGCTCTTGTTGTCGGCGACAGCGCCGTATGCCTTGAGGCGTCGAGCGCTCTTGGCGCGGGTCTTGAGACATGTGCGATAAAGGATGGGGCCGGAAGGATGGCGGGACTTGTTTTACCGCCGGAGACGACCTCTTTCATGATCAGGAAGGCTGTAAGCTCAGCTCTGGACAAAGCGGCTAACGGATCGAGCCCGCTCTTTAAGATGGACGGCCCCTACAGCATTGAGCTGACGTTTCACTCGACCGCGCAGGCCGATGCTGCCGCGCTGGTCCCTGGGAGCGAGCGCGTCTCGGGCAGAGCGCTTGTCTTTGGCACGGAGGATGTCTTTGAAATGCGCCGCTGGCTTTGTTCCGCCATAGACTGCGCCGAGCTTGTGCCGTTCTAGGGCCTCATGCTTTCCATAGGTATTGACCTGGGCGGTCATACGTTATCTGCCGGGATCGTGGATCTAAAAGCGCGCCCGCCCTTTATAATATCAAGGATCGATATGCCGTCGCCCGCGGGCAGACATAAGAGTGACGTTATAGGCATCCTTGCTGAGGCGGTTGCCGCGCTGGCCGGCGGGAACGAAACAGACAGCGTCGGCATAGGCATGCCGGGATTCCTCGATAAAAAAAGGGAGACCGTGGTCAGGCTGACCAACTTTCCGGCGTTTGAGGACGTAAGGCTCCCGGATATCTTAAAAGAGATCATTGCGTTAAAAGACCTTCATGTAAACGTGTCAATGGAAAACGACGCAAACTGCGCGGCGCTTGGCGAAGGTATAGCCGGCGCCGCGCGCGGTTGCCATGACTACATAGTGATAACACTTGGGACCGGCATAGGCGCGGGCATAGTTGCTAACGGAGCTCTTGTTGCGGGCGGCCATGGAATAGCCGGTGAGGCCGGTCACTTATCGATAATGGAAGACGGGATCCTTTGCTGCTGCGGCGGGATTTCTCATCTTGAGAGCGCGGCTTCGGCCGACGCGATTGAGAAAGCAGCGTTGAAGTGCGGTATGCCTGCCGATTTTAAGTATATTTGGGAGCACAGGGACGAGAAAGAGGCCGAAACCATTGTCGAGCGTGCGCTCGACTCGCTCGCGAGGGGTATAGCATCGCTCGTCGCAACCACAGACCCCGAGCGCGTGATATTAAGCGGCGGCATGAGCAAAGCCCGAGGCTTGGCAGGAGAGCTCGCAATAAGAGTTCCGCCCTATCTGCCCGCCCCATTCAGGCCATATCTGAACATCGTAACGTCGTCGCTTGGCGGCGACGCTGCCATAATAGGCGCTGCGTCGCTCAGCGCCAAAGCCCTTTAGGCAGTGCGCTCTGATTTTTGAGATTTAGGTGGGATCAGCTCAAAGAAGCGCCCTTATGTATGTTTTCGACAAAAAAATGTATAATTGACAAAAAGTTGTATGTGTACTATTATGTGATCAGGTGAAATAAATCACATAATCTTCGGAGGTCGGTCATAATGGTGAAGGTTTTACTGTTGCTCATAGTGGTCGTGAACGGGTTATACGCTTTTCGTTTCTTCAAAGACTTCATGCGGCACAAAAAAGAGGCGATGGCCGAGCCCGGGAATAACATCTTCCTTGCCATATGGGGTGCTGTAGTATTTTTCTTATCGACTTTCGGAATTTCTGATTTCGCGCTCTCCACCGTCGTATACCGTGCGCGCAAACTTTTAGACGACAAGAAGCTGCCCGGAACGCTCAACACACAATGCGCGATACCTGTGGCTGTTATGGCTCTTTCCTATGTTTCAGCCATTTATGTAGATCCGACGACACTGATCCTTTTAATTGTATCACAGATGATCGGAGCTTATTTAGGACCGCGTTTCGTCGTCAGGATGCCGGTTAACCGCATACGTATCTTCATGGGCATAGGGCTTATATTGGCGGCTTTCTTCGTGGTCGCGGGGAAATTCGGGCTTATGCCGTCAGGCGGCGAAGCTACCGGGCTTTCTGGCTGGAAGCTTGTTCTTGGCATGGTTTTGCTCCTGATATATGGCGCGCTCAATAACGTCGGCATAGGAGCCTACGCGCCGACAATGGCCACAGTCTACGCGCTTGGCCTTAACCCAGCGATAGCGTTTCCGGTCATGATGGGAGCATGCACGTTCTCTGTGCCTATCGGCGCTATGGAGTTTGTGCGGCTTGGCCAGTACGGAAGGAAGATAACGCTTTTTAGCAGCGTGTTCGGCATTCTCGGAGTGCTTGCCGCGGTGTTCATAGTCAAGAGCCTGGATACGAGCATGCTTCAGTGGGTAGTGGCCGTAGTGATCCTGATAGCCGGCGCGGATCTTTTCCGCACGGTCATCGCTTCTGCTTCTGAAACCAGGGCCTGATATATTAAGCAACGGGCGTAAATCGGGATTGTTTTAAAAAGATAAGGGGGTATGACAATGCTTTTTTTATCAAGGAAGGATATTTTATCATTTTTCTCAATGCGAGATGCGATCGAGGCGGATAAAAAGGCCTTTGTACTGCACACGCAAGGAAAGGCTAAAGTTCCGCTTCGCATAAACCTTGAGACTGAGACGAAGTCCGGGCAGTGTATGTTTATGCCGGCTTACGTCGGCGGAAATCTGAATATGGCAGGCGTTAAAATAGTTTCCTGTTTTTTGGGCAACGCGGCCAAGGGACTTCCGGTAATTCCCGCTACAGTAGCTCTTATCGACGGAGAAACCGGGCTCGTCACCGCCATAGTTGAAGGGACTACGCTCACACAGCTGCGCACGGCGGGGATCTCCGGAGCTGCAACAGAGCTGCTTTCAAATCCAGACAGCAAAATAGGAGCGCTGTTCGGCACGGGCGGTCAGGGGCCGGCACAGCTTGAGGCACTATTGACGGCGCGGCGCCTTGAGGAGGTCCGGATCTTTGACGTTCTGCCGGGACGTGCCGCTGATTTCATAGCCAAAAACAAAGCGGTTGCCGAAAAGTATGGCGCGAGGCTCGTGGAAGCCGGGACCCCAAGGGAAGCGGTCATTGGCGCCGATGTCATTACTACCGTTACAACATCCGCTGCTCCGCTGTTCTCAGCAGACGATATCAAGCCGGGATGCCATATCAACGGCGTCGGTTCATACACCCCTGACAAGAGGGAGTTGCCGTTTGAGCTTTTGCGCAAAGCGGACAGGATCTTCGTCGACAATAAAGAAGCTGTTTTGGCTGAGGCGGGGGATTTTATAATTCCTATGAAGGAAGGGCTCTTTTCTCCGGATAAGATAGCGGGAGAACTGGGAGAGCTTATACTTGGCAAGGTATCCGGCCGTCAGTCCAAAGATGAGATAACAGTTATGAAGACGGTCGGTTTCGCAACGCTCGATGTTGTTGCGGCCGCTGAAATAGTCAGCAAGGCAAAAGAGGCCGGAGCCGGGACCGTAATAGACGTTTGATTTTTGAATCGCTCGCATATTTTGAAGCGCGTCTGCGCAAATGCGCCTGTTTTTAGCTCTCTATGCGCAGACGCGCCGTTTTTTAGTGTTATAATCCACAATAGCAGCTAATAACGATTGCTTGACCGATATTTTTGCTTAGTGCGGAGCGAGGCGCGTCCCCAGATGAAGAAAAGCGTTGTCCTGCACGGCGTCATGTGCGCCGTGGCATGTCAGGTTTTATTTGGTTTCAGCTTCCTCTTCACAAAGAAAGTCACACTGTCCGTCTCACCAATGGTTCTTTTGAGCTGGAGGTTCATAGTAGCATTTCTGCTGTTCACCGCATGCGCAGCGGCCGGCGTCGTCAAGCTTGATTTCAAAGGCAAATCGCTCGTTCCTCTTGTTTGTGTGGCCGTTTTCCAGCCAACCCTCTATTTTATAGGAGAGACTTTCGGTATAAAGCTGACCACTGCATCCGAAAGCGGGACAATCATAGCCTGCATCCCTATCGCTGTTTTGATCAGCTCTGCTGTCTTTTTAAAGGAGCCTCCCACAAAAAGGCAGATCGCGGGCGTGAGCATAGCCGCGGCCGGCATCCTGGTAATAGTGCTGACGAAAGGCATGGAAGCCACCTTTAACCCGCTTGGCTACGCCATGCTTATGCTTGCTGTGCTCTCTCACAGCCTCTACTCCGTTTTCTCCCAGAAGGCGTGCCGGTTCACAAGCGTGGAAAAGACGTATGTCATGGTTGCGTTCGGGGCGGTCATTTTTACTGCGGCCGCTCTGTTCGAAAGCCTTATGACCGGGACGACGGCGTATTACCTGATGCTGCCGTTCAAAGACACAGATTTTCTGGTTTCCGTTATATATTTGGGCCTCGGCTGCTCCGTCGCGGCGTTCGTTTTTTATAACGCTGCCATATCAAGCATAGGTACCAACAGGACCGCTTCCTTCATAGGGATTTCAACGGTCGTGACGGTGATTGCGGGGATTGTCCTGTTGAAAGAGGAGTTTTCGATGCTCCAAAGAGCCGGCACTGCGCTGGTTATAATCGGGGTGTACATAGCTAATTCCGCCGCTTTAAAACGAAAAAGCGGCCAAAGCGTATAGAGCATTGAATTTTTAATGAGCCGGGGCGCCGGCTGTTTTTGACGTTTTATATCCGTAATGCGCAGGCCGTTGTATTTGCCTTATCATGGTTATGACGCGAGGAGTGGCGATATGGTAAAAAAATCTTTGGGCTGTCATCCGTTGCTTGTTCTGTTCGTACCGGTAGTAGAGCTTTTGGGGGCGATGCTGGGAAGCGACTACGAAGTGGTTTTGCACGATGTGTCGGGCGAAACCACATCTATAGTGGCCATTGCCAATGGGGAGCTTACCGGAAGAGATATTGACGCGCCCATGACGGATTTCGGGGAATTCCTGATGTCGAGCCCTAAGGCTGCGAATATCGACTTTATAGCTAACTATCCTTCCGTGGCCGGTAACGGCAGATCTATGCGCTCCGGCGTTGCTCTGATAAGGGACGCGAAAAAGAACCTCATAGGTTTTTTATGCATCAACTATGATATGACAAAAGCCAGCGTGCTTAAGGATATGGGTGAGTTTCTGATGAAGACGCACCCGCTGTCTTTTGAAACAGTAAAGACAGAGCGTTTCGGAGGCGTCGACGATGCGGCCTCATATATGGAGAAGGCGCGTCAGAAGTTCGGCAAGCCGTTGATTTATTTAACCAGCGAGGAGCGCAGACAGTGTATAAGGCATATGGAGAGGATAGGTTTTTTTAAGCTCAAGGGCGCGGTCGATATCTTCGCGAAAGAGACAAAGAGAAGCAAGTATACGATCTATGCGGACATCCGCTCCGTGAGAGACGATATCGGCGAAGAGAAGTAAAGGGGGCCGCTTTCTAGCCTATCCCTGCAGGATTTAGATATCCGCGGGCATTTTGGAAGTGCGGATCTTAGCTTATGCCGCAGCGGCGAATACCGGGTTGCGTTGACCTTACAACTGACGCGCCTCATGCGCAGGATTTGCCGCTGTATGCCAATGCTTAAGGCACGGCCCTGTCGCTTGCTCGGCGGCAGGGCCGCGTATATAATGTACAAATTATCGGTGAAATATCTTCATCAGAAGAGGAGAGATAATAGATGCCGTACGATTATGCTGCCATCGAGCCGAAATGGCAGAAGAAGTGGGCGGATGCCAAAATATTCGAAGTTGAAATCGACAGGGACAGGGAGAAATTTTACTGTCTGGAAATGTTCCCGTATCCTAGCGGGGCGCTTCACATGGGGCATCTGCGTAACTATTCGATAGGAGACTTGATGGCGCGTTTTCTAAGGATGCAAGGGTACAACGTGCTGTATCCGATGGGGTTCGATGCGTTTGGTATGCCGGCTGAAAACGCTGCTATAAAGATGAAGATGCCGCCAGCGGAGTGGACATGGAAGAACATAGAGCATATGACGCAGCAGCTCAAGCGCGCGGGCTACAGCTATGACTGGCGCCGCCGCGTGGAGACGTGCAACGTTAACTACTATAGATGGAATCAGTGGCTCTTCCTTCAGTTCTACAAAAAAGGGCTGGTCTACCGTAAACACGCGCCCGTGAACTGGTGCGAAAGCTGCAAGACGGTCCTCGCTAACGAGCAGGTCGTAGATGCCGGCGTGTGTTGGCGCTGCGGCACCCCTGTCGTAAAGCGCGGCCTTGAGCAGTGGTTTATCCGTATAACGGACTATGCGCAGGAGCTGCTTGACTGTCTCGACGACCTGACCGGGTGGCCTGAGAAAGTTGTGACTATGCAGCGCAACTGGATAGGGCGTTCCTGCGGGGTTCACTTCAAGATGGATATATCCGGTACCTGCTTTGCCATAGAGGCGTTTACCACGCGCATAGACACCGTTTTCGGCGTTACGTTTGTTGCGCTTGCAGCGGAACATCCCCTTGTCGAGGAGCTTGCGTCCCTGGCGGGCGGTGACAAGGCGGAGAAGATACGCGCCTTTGCCGCCAGGATGTCCTCAAGAAGCGCTATCGAGCGAACCGCGGTCGGCGCGGACAAAGAGGGAATGGATACCGGCTTCTTCGCCGTCAATCCGGTCAACGGTGAGAAGGTCCCGATTTGGATCGCAGACTACATACTCATGGATTACGGAACGGGGGCAATAATGGGAGTTCCCGCCCATGACCAGCGTGACTTTGAGTTCGCGCGCAAGTACAGGATTCCTATAAGAGCGGTGGTCCGCCCAGCCGACGGCCCTGTGCCCGACGGCGATGCCATGACGGAAGCGGCGCCGGCCGACGGCATAACCTGCAACTCGGGACAGTTTGACGGCCTGCCTACTTCCGAAGCGATAGATAGGATAGGCGAATGGTTCGAGGAGAGAGGACTGGGCAAGAGAGAAGTTCAGTTTAGGCTTCGCGATTGGCTTATATCACGCCAGCGTTATTGGGGGACGCCTATACCGATGGTCTACTGCGAGCACTGCGGCGTGGTCCCCGTCCCGGAAGATCAGCTCCCTGTGGAGCTCCCTCTTGACATAGAGATGCCTGAGAACGGCGGCAATCCGCTTGTCACTCGCGAAGACTGGATAAACACCACCTGCCCGGTATGCGGCAGACATGCAAGGCGGGAGACAGACACAATGGACACGTTCTTCTGCTCGTCGTGGTATTTCAGCCGTTACACTTCGCCGTGGTGCACGGACGCTCCGTTTGACAAAGACGCCGCGTCGTACTGGATGAACGTTGACCAATATATAGGAGGCATAGAACACGCGTGCCTTCACCTTATTTACGCGAGGTTCTTCACAAAAGTGTGCGCGGACCTCGGGCTTTTGCCCAAGGACATGCGCGAGCCTTTCAAGAGGCTTCTGACGCAGGGCATGGTTATCAAGGACGGCGCTAAAATGTCGAAGTCTCTGGGCAATGTTGTGGACCCGGATGAGATAATGCAGAAGTACGGCGCCGATACAGCGAGGCTTTTTATCCTGTTTGCAGCCCCGCCGGAAAAGGACCTTGACTGGTCTGACCGCGGCGTAGAGGGGGCGAGCAGGTTTCTCGCGCGCGTCTGGCGCTTGGTCGAATCTAACCTTGATGGGCTAAAATCTGCGTCCAGGGAACGGGTTGCCATGAATCACATTGAGGACAGGTCAGGGCGTTCTGTGAAGAGGATAACGCACAGCACGCTCGATCGGGTCACAAAGGACATAAGGGATGAACGTCAGTTCAACACCGCTGTCGCGAGGCTCATGGAACTCACAAACGCTCTGATAGCGTATACCCCTGAGAGCGATTGTGACTGGCGCGTAATGCGAGAGTCTGTCGAAACGCTGCTGTGCTGTCTTTCCCCGTTTGCGCCGCACATAGCGGAGGAACTGTGGCATTTGATCGGCAATGACACGATCCTTTCCACAGAGAGATGGTTCTCCGTAGATGAAGATGCCCTGAAGGAGGACGAAGTCACCATCGTTCTCCAGATAAACGGCAAGGTCCGTGAGCAGTTCAGCGTGCCCGCGGGGCTTTCCAGGGAGGAACTTGAGGCGGAAATATTATCTCGGGAAGAGACTAAAAAACGCATTGAAGGCCTTGATGTGGTGAAAGTGATCACTGTGCCGGGCAAGATCGTGAATATAGTAGTTAAGGGCTGATATGCCGTCTTTGCGCTTGATCTTTGCATCCGGCACAGCCCAAAGGCGGCTCCTGGAGGAAACTGAGTCCGGCCTCATAAAACAGGGGTATCAGTTAGCCTCAAGACAGGAGGGGGGGGATTGGATATCCCTCCTCTCCGATAATATGTCGACGGGGCTTTTTGACGAGAAGAGCCTTATAGTAGTGGACTCGGCGGAACTTATGGGGGTTATGCCGGAGAACCTGGCCTCACTCGTATCGGATGAGTCCGCTGTGGTAATAGTTCTCGTATATGAGTCCGACCCGGCCAAATTCGTCCATGCGGATGCGCTTAAGAAGAGCGTCGTTATGAAGGCGGCTGAGTTCCCGAGGTGGCCGAGGGAAAGGCAGGCATGGGTCGAAACCCTTGCGAAGAAGATGGGGGTCAGCTTGGAGCGCGGCGCCTCGGCGATGATCGTCGAACTGCTGGAAGATCCTGAGGAGATACGAGGCCAACTGTCGAGTCTGTCGATTTTCAAACGCGGGAGCGCGGTCAGTGTGCGGGATGTTGAGATGCTGTGCCTCGACGATGGGAGCAGAAGCCTCTTGCGCCTGTTGGACGGGTTGTGCGCGGCGGACTATGCCGCAAGCATCAGGAACCTGAGGTCAATAGCCAGGAACGGGGATATAATACCGATCGTCTCAGCCCTGCACAACAGGATGAGGCTTGCTTGGTATGCCGCCTTATATCCGCATCGCGGCGCCATGTTCGCCAAAGCGCTCGGAGCGAGGGATTACGCGTGGAGGATGGCATCGTCTGCCGCGGCCAAATATGGGGCGGAGGCGATAGGCGCTTTTGTGACAGGACTTATAAAGATGAACATAGACGAAAAAAGCGGCGCCGGATCAGGATGGAATGGTCTCGAAATCCTTGTAGCCGATCTCATCGGCAAAAGTAAAAAAGGAGCGAGATCCGTAAGGGTCTGACAGAGACAAAAAGACAGCGGGTGCCCGCTATGAGCCCCGCTGTAATTTATAGCGATGATAAACGGTTAAGCTGAGAGAGTCTTGACTTTTGCAGCTATACTTGACTTGCGCCGCGCGGCTGTGTTCCGGTGGACGACGCCCTTTACTACCGCTTTATCCAGTACGCCCTGGGCCTCGTTCAGCCTCTTGGCTGCGAGTTCGGAATCCTTCTGCTCCACGGCCTCAAGGACTTTCTTCACAGCGTTCTTGCAGCGGGTTTTCCAGAAACGGTTATAAATGCGGTTTCTCTCAGTAACCAAGACTCGTTTTTTCGCTGACTTCTTATTTGGCAATGCCGTCACCTCCTTCACAAAAGACGTTGGATATCTTAACACATACGTGCCTTATTATGCAATACTCGTTTGCCTCTTGTTTGATTTTTAATCCGTTTTTATGTAGAATTGCCTGAGATCCGCTGTAAAATTTTTGATAATTTCCTTGCCGCGCGGCGCAGTGTATGTTATATTTGCTAAGTTGCCTTGAGAAATTATTTATTGCCTATGAAAATGAACCACAGGGGGTGTAGTCTGTGAAACGAACATTTCAGCCGCACAACACGAGCCGTAAGCGGTCAATGGGTTTTCTGGTACGTTCTGCCTCCCCGAGCGGACGCCGTATTCTGAGGAATCGCCGCCGTAAGGGTAGAGCGCGTCTTGCCGTCCAGTAGCCGTGCATTTCGGTTTTCCCTCTGCTGTCAGGCTCAAAAGCGGGTGGCAGTTCGACATTGTATTCCGCACCGGGCATCGTGAAACAGGCGAGCTGGTGCGGTTGTTCTTTGTAGAGGAGCAATCGGGGCCCACTCTTGCCGGCGTGACGGTAGGCAAAAAGATCGCTGTCGCCGCCAGGAGGACCAGGGGACGCAGGGTGATGCGGGAAGCTTTTCGAAGGCTTTTGCCGTGGATCGTCGACGGTGTTTGGATCGTCGCCTCTTTGCGCGAGAACGCGCTGGGCTGCTCCGCGCGCGATATCTATTTCGATATGGGCCGCTCTCTTAAGAGAAGAGGACTGATGCGGCCGGATTGGCCCGGATTTTGTTGGGAAACAGATCGTACTCAGCGCTGATGAAGATAGTTTCTATGGTCGCGGTATTTTTTATCAGGGTGTACCAATCGGCAATTTCTCCATTGCTGGGAGGCGGAAAGTGCCGCTTTTACCCTTCATGCTCAGAGTATACGATTGAGGCGCTGACTAAGCACGGCTTTTTTTACGGCTCGCTTCTCGGCGTGCGCAGGATATGCCGCTGCGGACCATGGAGCAGCGGAGGGTTCGACCCTGTCCCTGATACGAGTGAGGTCAGAAGGATACGGATAGGAAAGTTATTTAAAAGACCACGAAAGGTTAGGTGAAGGTATTGAGCGCAATTTGGACAGGGGCAAGCGAACTGCTCCTTGCGATACTGGATTTTTTCTACTCGATAACGCACTCATACGGTCTTTCGATAGTGTTGCTCACTATTGCAGTCAGGATCGTCTTATACCCTTTGAATCAGAAGCAGCTGGTAAGCATGCAGCACATGCAGAAGATTCAGCCGCGGCTTAAAGTGATTCAGGAAAAGTACGCTAATGATAAAGAGAAACTGAATCAGGAGACGATGCGTCTTTACCGCGAGAATAAAATCAACCCTGCGGCAGGGTGTCTCCCGCTTTTAGTCCAGCTTCCTATCCTGATACTTCTATTTAACGTTTTAAGGACGTATGATTTTGCGGGTACGTCATTCATGGGTGTTCTGCTGGGCTCGTCAACCACGGCTGGGCTCGCGCGCGCGGTTGGAGTGGCGGCCGAAGCCAACGGCACATACAGCATTCTTGCTGTTCTTACCGCTATACTGCGAAATCCGGCAGGACTCTCAAACGTTGACCTTTACATGGGCAACCTGTTTCTGCTTATAAGCATATCCGTCCTCACGTGGGCGCAGCAGAAACTTTCAGGGGCTAACACACCTCAGCTTGCTATGATGAACACGATAATGCCGATTTTTATGGCTTTCATATGCCTCTCAATGCCCGGCGGAGTCATGCTGTACTGGGGCTTGTCGTCTCTTATCGGAGTGGTTCAGCAGTACTTCGTGATGAAAAAAACGAAACACGAGCTTGCGGTGAAGCCTGTCCTGCATAAGAATAAACCTGCTGCGGCTGCGCAGGACGAAGAAGACGAAGACGATGAGGACGAAGAGGACTAAAGATCATGGAGAATAATAAAAGAGAAAATGAGGAACAGAAGCCGGTTCCAGAGATAGAGTCAAAGATCCTTGAATGTTCGTCCGTCGAGGAAGCGTGCGCTCGCGCGGCGGAGATCTGGGGAATAGCTCCCGGCGATATCGAGGCTACAGTGATATCGGAGGACAAGAAGCTCTTCGGTCTTTTGGGAAGCTCTTATAAGATCAGGGTTGCACCGTTTGCGCCGGTCTCATATATAAGGTCATGCCATTTTGTCAACGAAGTATTAGAGAAGATGGAATTAGATCTTATACCGGAGCTAAGCGACGACGGCACAATAAACCTTGTGGGGGAGGATGCGGGCGTCGTCATAGGCAAATACGGCGAGACGCTCAAAGCGCTTGAATATATCACAAACCTGGTATGTCATGACGATATGTCTACGAGAAGAGTACGTTTTGACTGCGGCGGATATCGCAACCGCAGGGAGCGCGCGCTTACACGGCTTGCCGAATCGATAGCGAGAGAGGCCATATACAAGGGATCCCCGGTAAGCTTAGAGCCGATGTCCAGCTGGGAGCGCCGCATTATACACATAGCTCTTAAAGAGAACGGCGGCGTGGAGACGCGCTCGATAGGAGAGGAACCTGTAAGGCGGGTCTTGGTATGCCCCAAAAACCCGAGGAAAGCTGCCGACCGCGGGAGTAAAAGGCGTTTTAAGGCGCGTTAAACATACTTGCGCTATGTACCCCGTACTTTTTAAAATCTCATCGATAGAAGTCCGCAGCTATTACGTGCTGTGGACTTTTGCTTTGCTGCTTTTCATCCTGTGGACGAGGAAAAGATCCGTCGGGAGATTCAGGATCAGTTGGGAGTCGGCCTCCTCGGTAATATTGTGGATATATATAGCGGCGATACTGGGCGCATCTGCCGGCTCTGTTTTGGAAAAAGTCCCGATGTGGCTTGCGAAAGACATTGGGGCGCGAGATATGTTGAAGGGCGGAATGTCGTCGGCGTCCGGTCTGCTGTGCGGAGGCCTGGCAGGTTTTTACCGTCTTAAAAAACTTAATATCCCGGTTGATGACTTTGCCGAGGCCTCGTCCGTGCCTTTAGCTTTCATGATCGCCATCGGGAGGGTAGGCTGTTTTCTGAACGGCTGCTGTTTGGGCATAGGCCGTTTTTTTGCAGGCAGTCCTCCTCTGTGTGCCGCTCATTTCCCATTTGACGCGGAGGGTTTTTATAGGTTCCCGTCGCAGCTTGCGGAGTCGGCTGCCGCTTTTGCAATAGGAGCCGTTATGGTCGCGGCGGAGAGGATAATGGACAGGCGAGGCGTCAAGGCCAATGGCGCGGTGCTTTTCCCGCTGTTTCTCGTCCTTTACGGGGCATACAGGTTTGCCTTTGAAGCTCTGCGCGTTAACGAATGGCCTGCCGATCCGAACGCCGCGCGTTACATGTATGCGGCGTGCGTAGTTTTAGGCGGCGTCTGGCTTGCCCGGACCGCCAAAATAACACGCGGCTGACGTAATATCATTTCAGTGTTTTATGAGTTGAACCAATTTATAAAATCTGCCGCCTCATCAGCGGGCATAGGTGTTGCAAAGAGGAATCCCTGCACAAACCTGCAGCCGCTTTGGAGCACAACGTCCAGTTCTTCGTTGGTTTCAACACCCTCCGCTATTACCTGTGTCCCTATGGCGCTTGAAATTGATGTAATGGCCTTCATTATGTTTTTTTGTTTATCGGATGTCTCTATCCCGGCTACGAGCGACCTGTCGATTTTGATATAGTCGACGGGCATGTCCTTCAGGTAAGATAGCGAAGAGTAACCTGTCCCGAAGTCGTCGATGAAGATCATGATCCCCTCAGACTTAATCTTTTCTAATTTTTCTTTGATCCCGTGCGTGTTTTCCATGAGACAGGCCTCGGTTATCTCAATGCCGAAGGAGTTCGAAGAAATGCCGTGCATGCGCGTCTGCCGTATAATTTTTTCCGCGAAATCGGGCTGCATTAGCTGGATAGCGGAAACGTTGACCTGAACCGAGACCCCTTTTTCTTTTATCTGAGAAGCCGCGAAAGCCAATGCTTTTTCAATGACGAAATCGCCTATCTGATTTATAAAGCCGCTCTTCTCGGCCAAGGGGATGAATTTTTTTGGAGACACCTCTCCGTGCTCAGCGCTGTGCCAGCGCAGCAGCGCCTCTAATGAGAAAATAGTGTCGTTCATTGAATCGTATATGGGTTGGTAGTAGAGCTCAAGTTCGCCGTTTTTTATGGATTTGGCGAAGTCGTGTTCTATGTCCAGGTCCTTTATGACGGCTTCGTAGGTATGAGTGTCAAGTACAAATATATTGGACGGATTTTTGGCGAGGCGCACCGTCATCTCGCCGTACCTGAACATGTCGCTTGGATGTATGGGCGTATGATTTTGATATTGGACGCAAGGCACGACGCCGATCCTGCAGCTTATATCAAACGAGCTGTGGGAGAATACGAACGGAGTCGCAAAACTCTCCTTAACGCTGCTGCAAATGGTTTCCCAGCTCCCGCTCTCGCGGATATCCTCGATGAGCATCGCGAAATCGTCGTTTCCAAGGCTGTAAAGCATGCATCCGTGCCTTTTAGCGACATCAGAAAGGCGTTCCGCGGCTTCAAGCAGCATGTTCCTGGTTACTCTGTCGCCGAAGATTTCAAGTATCTTATGAGCGTCATTTATGTCTATGAACAGGCATACAGATTGAATTTTCTCCCTTAAACATCTCCTTCCGAGCTCCTCTATCTTAAGCGTGAAGCTCTCCCTGTTGGGCAGCCTTGTTGTTGCGTCTGTATAGGCGAGGATACGTATGTGCTCCTGCGTGATCTCGTCTTGTGTCACATCGACAGCGAAAGATTGGTGGAAGCCGCCTTCGTCGTCTCCTATCACATGGACCATCAGATATAACATCTTACCGTCCCGCGTGCGCAGCGGCAGTCTGAAGGAGTCCCCCTCCTTTATAGAATCTTGCGAGAATACTGTCTGTCCGTTTTCCATCAATTCGACAAAGTTAAAGCTGCGCGCTTTGCGGGGGATGCCGAGCAGATCTGCGAAGTTATCGTCGAACCGCTTCGCTGTCCCATCCGGCGCCAGCATAAATAGGTGCAGACCTGACCTGTCAAAAGCGGCGCGGTTTAAATTTCTCTCTTTCCTGTATTTGTAGCTCATTATGTAAAGACATATAAGGGATACTATTATTGACGCTATGACAGCTATGAAGAGCAGTCCCGTTTTGTAGATCATTTTTTTCTGGGAGTGCATGATTCCCCTCTCTGAGGATACTGCGGCCAGCTTCCACCCGCTGCCGCCGGTAAGCGCCGCAAACGATATATAGTTGCGATCTCCTTTTGTCGTATAGGAATATGCGTTTTTTGACGGCAAATTCCCCAGGTCGTTAAAAATAGCAAGCCGCTCTTGTGGGGTGGTGATATCTGATATGCAGCCGAAGAAATCGGAGCCTGGGAGGATGTCCTTATTTGGGTCGGATAAAAGAAGAGAAGATGTTATTATCCTGTTATCCGAGTCCATAATGAACATCGAATCCTCATTATAACTGATATTTATGCCGCTAAGAAGATGGAAGGCGTTTTCCAGCGGCATGGAGGCCGACATTACTCCCGCAACAAGCGCCCCCTTGAAGATGGGTACTTGAAAGATTATCGAATCAGAGCCGTTGCCTTGAGTGTCGTCCGTGATTTTGTCCCTCACTACGCCGGAGACTGAGGAGAATCCGCTTACGGACATACGGAACAGATCGTTTTCGGCTATGTTCGGAATGCAGAATCTTTTGCCGTTCGTCGATATGGTGTTACCCTCAAGGTCTGTTACAGCTATGTTCTGAAACCCAAGTCTCTGTGCCTCCATGCTCATGCGTCTGTTCCATTCAGATGACGCTGAGCCGCCGTTTCGTGAAAGCATGTCGGATGAAAGGTATGCGAGCCCTTGGAGGCGCGTGAGGATAGTATTTATATGTTCGTCGGTCACGTTTGCCGCAAGCGAAAGCAGCGCGCGGTTCTGCATCTCGCTGTAAGCCCAAAACAGCGATTTTACGTGACCGACCAGCAGCCAGCTCGCGTATGCCATTAAAATCAGCATCATGACAAGCAGTACGAGGGTCCTGGTTATTGGAAGATAGAACCTCCGTCTCCGTTTCATTGGATATCTCCTGATAACGAAATTGTTAATACATTTTTCATTATAGCATGTAAAGCGTGATATTTTATCGGTATGGCTGATAAAAATTAACCCAAACGAACTGTTGCCTTATTTTTTATATATCTGTTGCCGGATAAATTTGTCGGTATACCTAACCGCCCAAGGCTGGAACCCTTAGCCGTTCCAGTGCCTGAATATTTGTGACACGGCTAGATTTTTAACTATGCGGCGCGTCAGCAAATCCCACCGCTATGATATGGTAAAATGGCGGTGTTAAGGAAGCTAAGCTTTTTCACCATGAGATTCATCCGCAATTTGCTTGATGTATTCTGACTATATGGCGCTAGAATAGCCTGTGGTTGATCTGCAGGGTCCTTTGTCCTTTATATCACGATTATCACGGGGGTGTCTTAAGATGACTGAAAAAATGCTCAATTTCATGAAAAAAATGGGGGTCGCGCTGGCCGGAGCGGCTATATTATTTGCGGGCGGGACATTCGGAGCGTATCTGATGGCGCGTCAGGCGGCCGAACATGCTGACCCGGCCGTAAGCCAGGCTGCGCCGGCTTTAATGAGCGCTAACGCACAGGAAATCTACGCGGGCAATCCGATAGTGGGTATAGTGAAGCGAAGCTCTCCGGCGGTCGTTAACATTGATACTGAGACCCTTGTCAAAGTGGCCCCGATGTTCAACCCGTTCAAGGGAGACCCCTTCTTTGAAGAATTTTTCGGAGAAGATTTGTTCGGCGGCAGCGGGCAGGAGCAAGTTGTCCCGAGGGCAGGCAAGGGCTCCGGTTTTATAGTGAGCAAAGATGGATATATCCTGACGAATAACCATGTCGTAGAAGGCGCGGATAAAATCCGTGTCACGCTGCTGGACGGCAGGTCGTTTGACGCGAAGACGGTAGGACAGGATCCGACGTTTGACCTGGCTGTGATACAGATAAAGGCCTCTAACCTTCCGGTACTGCCGCTGGGCGATTCCGACGCATCAGAGGTTGGTGAATGGGTCGTCGCCATAGGTAATCCGCTCGGTTTTGAGAACTCAGTGACAGTAGGAGTGATATCTGCTAAGAACAGGACGCTGCAGGCGCCCGGAGTTAACTTTCAAGGTTTTATGCAGACAGACGCCGCCATTAACCCAGGCAACAGCGGCGGCCCGCTTATCGATCTCAAGGGGAACGTGATAGCAATAAATACCGCTATAGTGCCCTATGCGCAGGGAATCGGCTTTGCAATACCGATCAACATGGCGAAGCAGATAATGGACGACCTGATCAAGCACGGCGAGGTCCGCAGAGGGTGGATAGGCGTCACGGTGCAGCCGCTCAGCCCATCGCTTATCGAGGCTTATAAGATACCGGTAAAGGAAGGCGCGATAATAGCGGATGTGGAGAAGGATTCTCCTGCTGAAAAATATGGGCTGAAACGCGGAGACGTTATAGTCGCGATTGGCGGTCAGAAGGTCAAGAACAGCCAGGACGTAGTGTTCTTTGTCAGGAACAAACTTGCCGGCGACAAGGTTAAATTTGAGATCTACCGCGACGGCAGGAAAAAGGAAATAGAGCTCGTGCTCGGCGAGATAAAGGGAGGCAAGTCACAGAAGAAACAGGAGAAGAGCTCGCTGACAAAGGCGCCGGCGGCTAAGACATCAACGAAGATGGGGATAACCGTTTCCGAGATAACCAGTGAGCTTAGAGAAAGGTATGGGCTCGGCGACGGCAGCGGTCTTGTTGTGGTCGGCATACAGCCTGGCACGCTCGGACAGAAGCTGGGGCTTCGTCCCGGGGACGTTATACTTGAGGTCAACAGGAAAAAGATGGAGACCGTCTCCGATTGGAACAAAGCCATGGGAGCGGGCGTAAAGGCGTTGGGGCTTTTAGTATCCAGAAACGGCCAGACGCTGTTTATTTCTGTCGAAATGTAACGCTCCCCATCCTGTAGCCTTCGGGGTCTATCTCGACATCCGCGATGCCTATGCCCGAAAGCTCAGTCCTGATAGAAGTCAGATAAAGGGACAGACTGGGTATGAACTCCCGGTCTGTCTCTATTTTCGCTGTTTTACCGTCGAAACGCAGCCTTAATTGTGCTTCATAAGGCAGGTATCTCCTTAAAACATCCTCTCCGCGATCTGCCGCCTCCAGCAGATCTCTGCTTATTCTTACACCTGTCGGTATGCGCGACGCGAGGCAAGCCGCCGCCGGTTTTTTCGCAGTCGGAAGGCCGTATTCATCAGATAAAGCCCTTATCTCGCGCTTCGTAAGTCCCGCCTCAAGCAACGGGCTGACCGTGCGTTCGGCCTCGCGGAGCGCTCTCATGCCGGGTCTGTAGTCGCATAAGTCGTCTTGATTTGAGCCGTCAAGCACCCAAGGAATGTGCCACTCGTTTGCATATCGCTCAAGCGCTTTTATCCGCAACGATTTGCATATGTAGCACCGCTCGGCATGGTTCATGCAGAAATCCTCGCTTTCGGTCTCGTCCGCCGGTATGCGGATAAGAGGGATACAAAAGCGTTCAGCGAAAGAAAATATCTCGTCCCTGTCTCTTTTTGAAAGCAGCGGAGACCATATGGTAAATAAAAATGTTTGGCCAGGCATGACCTCATTTGCCACATAGCCAAGCAACGCGCTGTCGACTCCTCCTGAGAACGCAACGGCCACACGCTTCAGCTCTTTTAAGCGCTTCTTTAACGAGAGCAGCTTGGAACGAGTGTCACCGTTCACGCGCTTCCTTCTTTCTATAGCAGAAATCGCAGAGACTATCACCGTTCATTATCGTACCGGTGCGGATGAGCTCGATGTCAGGGTCGAAGCCTTCTATAAAGGAGAAGTCGCGGTCGCACGAGATGAGCGCGCCTATATCCCGGTATCCCAGCTCTTTATAAAGCTCGGCAAAGGCGCATCGCGTGACGTTGAAGCGCAGCGTCTCATCCGAATCCTCTATCACTTCTTCTTCAAGCTCGCCGTGCTTGTTCCATTCCGCGACGCACTGTTTTTTTAAGTTTTCAAGCCCGCGTCCGACCCTTGCAGCTTTCTCTCTGCCGAGTTTATATGATATATCACCCATGACACACCTCACCAGCCGGCAGACCTCGTCCTCGCCGAATTTTTCTGCGAAGGCGCGAATCAGCGGCCCAAGCACTTTCATCTCTATCTCCCGTTGCTGAAGGAGGGGCACATCCACGAAATTCTCTCTTGCAACCATAGTCTCTTCCCCCTCTATCTGTGGAATTGTAATAGGCCGTTAAGTTATGTTAATATTTTACACGCAACCTCTTTAAATCGAAGATACTATGGTAAAATGTCATAAAGGCAAATATACGAAAAATATCGCTGAATGCAAAAGGAGGCACTAACAATGACCGAACCCACAAAAGAAGAGATGGCAATGGCGCTTGAGGCAGAGATAGCGGAACTTAAGAAGGATCTCGAGGATCTGAGGGAAGCTGCGGGAAAGAAACGCGTGCTCGATTTCGACAGTGTCAAAAGCGCTATAGACGAAGGAGCTCGCGGGGTCATCAAAGCCATAAAACCGATGCTTGAGAAGTACGAGGAACCTAGCAAGGCCGCTGTCGCAAAAGTTGGCGGCAAGGTCTCCGATAACCCGTTCCTATCAGTGATAGTTGCTTTCGGCGCAGGCATCGTAATCGGCAAGATCCTTGACAGCTGCTGCCGCGGTGACGAATGAACCTTTAAATTTAATCCTATAAAATAGGCTCCGGTCCTTGAGCTTAAGGGGGTGTGCCCGGTGGGAGCCATTGCCGGTGCTGTGATGAGTTTCGTTGAGCTCGTAGAGGCAGAGGCCAGGACTTTACGGGAGAAAGCGGCCGTAACTGCCGAGGGCATGCTGATAATGTTTATCGGCGCTTTTTTAATACTTTCAGGCATTATCGTCGCCGGATGCTCTTTGTATATGCTTTTACGCTGTTACATAGGAGGTCCGGCTGCCGCGGCTGTAGTCTCCCTGGCGCTTATCGCGGCCGGTCTTTTCGTCCTGCTCAAAGGGCGCGATATAGCCAGGCACAGGGGGCGGCTAAGTTGAGCGATAAATTGACGCTTGAGGAGGCGAAGGCTAAATTTGTCGCGGCGATGGACGCCGTAGATCCTGTCAAAGCGGTTCAGGAGAAGCCGTTCAAGTTTGTAGGATTTGCGCTTGCGGCAGGAGTAATGCTCGGCATGTCGGGCAGGAAGATACCTCTGGCAATGTTTCCTTTGGCGGGTATCGCCAAAAAAATATTCGGCGGGAATTTTGCGCTGTTTCGTTAATGCCGTTGTTTGCGCGGAAAGTTAATGTTTTCAATGTTTGGGCAGCGGGAAAAATCCGCTGCCAATTTTTTCGGGCTATTCTCAAAGGTTCAAATGAGCCGGCGTGTATTGGCAGGCAGCAGAAATATCGAAACAAAAAGCTCCCCTGACGTGACTATCAGGGGAGCGTCCTCTCATTTGGAGGCGGCACCCGGATTCGGACCGGGGATGATGGATTTGCAGTCCACTGCCTTACCACTTGGCTATGCCGCCACGAAGGAGAGTATAACGTCCATATAAGGGTGTGTCAAGAAGAGCGCGCTCAAAATCAGCGCCGCGGCGATTTGCGCCTTTTGCGGCAGTACCGCTTTATTCTCACAAAATCCCCACAAATTCGCCATAAAATATCCACAGACGGCTGATATCATCACTCCATAAAAACATCTCGGATGTTCATTACAAATTTGGAGGTCGATGCGGATGCATATTAAAAGAAAGATTTTTTCGGCGCTTGTTTTAGTACTGGTCTTTGCGGGCGGCGCTCTGGCTTCGCCGTATTGCGGCGGCGTCTATTGCGGCGATGGGTATGGCGATGTGCGGCCGCGGCAGAATGTCAGGCGGGAGATGACACCTGAAATGCGCTCTCGGTTTGAAACGATGCGCAAGCTCAGGGAGGATCTTCGGACGGAGCTTGCAAAGCCCTCGCCGGACAAGGCGAAGGCTCGCAGCATACATGAGAAGATCCTTGATATTAAGCAAGATATCGAGGAGCGCCGTTTCAGCGAAATGTGCGCCAACCCAAAGGCTTTTGCCGGGATGGACGGCCTGAAAAAAATACCGGCCGAACAGAGGGCCAGGATAGAAGAGGTGCGCAGGTTGAGGGGAGATATCATGACCGAGATGCGCAAGGACTCGCCGGATAAGGCAAAGGTGCAGGCATTGCACGCCAGGGTTCAGAAGCTCACACGTGAGATAGAGTCCGCGCGTTTTGAAGAGATGCTGAATAATCCGGCAAAATACGCGGAAAGGAATAATAAACGCGGTTTTATGGTGTCACACAGCGCTGATATCAAGGAACTCAGGAGAGTCGAGGAAGAGATAAGAGCAGAGCTTCGCAAAGACGCTCCCGATAAATCAAAGGTGCGCGCGCTCGGCAAGAAGGCCCAGAGCATAAGAAATAAGCTTGATGACGCGCGAATCGAAGAGATGCTGAAAGACCCTAAAAAATTTAAGGACTCAGCCGGGTTCGGGCCTGAAAATGGCGGCAACGGGCCGTGGACTGACTAAAGCAGCGCTTCTTTTAATCCTGAGGGACTAGACGATATGCGCGTCAGGGCGGGTTACACCCGCCCTGACCTGTGAAATAAAGAAAAATATCACGTGCCTGATTATGGATGAAGTTATTATACTAATGTCTGTAGTGAGCTGTTTTAGCGCGTAAGGGCTGTGAGATTAACATAGCGAACATGCGGAAAAAGAGGAGGGCAGTTTACAGTGAGGATATTGATAGTCGAGGATGAAAAAGCCATATCCGATGTGGAGCGGGCTTATATCGAGCGCGAAGGCTACAGCGCCGATATCGCGCCCGATGGTCTTACTGCGCTTGAACTGTTCCGCGGATGTTCGTACGACCTTGTGCTGCTGGACCTTATGCTTCCCGGCATGCGAGGCGAAGACGTCTGCGCGGAGATACGCAAAGTCTCCTCCGTGCCGATAATAATGGTGACCGCACGCAGCGGTGAGGATGATATCATAGCCGGTCTTGACGCCGGAGCCGACGACTACATTGTTAAACCTTTCAGCCCGAGGGTTCTGATGGCTCGCATCCGTGCGAACGCGAGAAAAGCGGGCTGCGCCAACGACGAAGCCGGACAGATAATAACGGTGGGAAACGACCTTGAGATAGACGTACGCAATTTCACGGTAAGAAAGGACGGAGCTGAGGTCCCTCTTACGAGAAATGAGTTTATGATACTTTCGAAAATGGCGTCCCGGCCCGATAAGACCTGGAGCAGGGACGAGCTTATGACCTACGCGCTCGGTTATGAATACGACGGTTTTGAACGTTCTATCGACAGTTACGTGAAAAACATAAGAAAAAAGCTCGCCGGCGCGGAGCATGAGGACGGATACATCAAAACGGTGCACGGCTTTGGTTACAGGATATCAGGAGGATCGGCATAATGAAACGATCTTTGCACACTCAGATGCTGCTGCAATATGTCGCGATAGTGATAATATGCATGATCGTGATACCGGCATCTATATCCAAACTTCTTGACCGCCAGTTCCGCAGGTTTGCAGAGGAAAAGCTTGTGGAAGATCAGCAGGAAATAGTTCTCTTCATGCAGCAGATCTATAGCCGGGGGGATTCATGGAACAGCGTCCTGCTGTACGAACTTAAGGGTGACTTTCTGCGCTGGCCCATAATCAGGGCAGTGCTTTTTGATGCGGACGGTGTCGTGGTCCGAGAGTTCAGGCGCCAGATGAAACGCGGAATGGACGGTATGCGCGGCAGCCCGAGATGGCATAATGATGACGGGACGGCTAAAGAGCTTGTTTTCAGGGACGAGCCTATAATCGTCAGGGGACAGAAGGTCGGTACGATGCGCTTTATATGTCTCCCGTTCAACGACAGCCGCGAGGGCGGTTTCCTTCGCGAGTTCAACAGGCATATGGCCTACGCCGTCGCGTTTATGATAGTAATAGCGGTGATAATAGCGTTTTTTATGGCGGAAAGGATAAGCCGTCCAGTGTTGAACGTAGCTAAGAGGGCTTCTGCTATAAGCGAGGGGCACTATAAGATCGCGGATAAGATGAGCTCCGATATCACGGAGATCCAGACTCTTATAGACAGCATAGACAGGTTAGGCCTTGCGCTCGAAGCACAGGAAGAGCTTCGCAAACGCCTTATCAGCGATATGGCTCACGAGCTCAGGAATCCTGTCACTATCATAAAGTCGCATCTCGAAGCCTTTGAAGACGGTGTGTGGGAGCCTACCGCAGAACGCGTGAAATTGACGGTTGACGAGATTGACAGGCTCTCCGGATTGATAACGGAAGTTGAGACCCTTATGTCGGTAGAAAGCGCGGACGGCTGTATATCGCTTTTGCCCGCGAACCTTTCGGAGGAGCTTGAAAACATAGCCCTTGTATTTGATCCGTTATTTGCCAATAAGTCTGTCAGCCTGATAAGGGACATCCAGCCTGATGTATGTGTAAACGTCGACATGGCCAAAATGAGAAGGGTAATAGAAAACTTGCTTTCAAACGCATTGCGTTACACGGATTCCGGCGGCAAGGCGAGCATTTCGTTAAAACGCCTCGAACGCGTCGTTGAAATATCGGTTGCGGACACCGGCATCGGCATACCGGAGAAAGACATCCCCTACATATTTGAGCGTTTCTACCGCACTGACGAATCTCGCGCAAGGAAAAGCGGCGGCATGGGGATAGGGCTTGCCATAGTGAAAGCCATCGTAGAGGCGCACGGCGGCAATATACGCGTCGATAGCAAAGTGGGAGCGGGAAGTATATTTACGGTTACAATACCGTTATATTCCGCGGATTAAAACGGGGGCATGACTTTGATAAAGAGGATTTTAATAGCCTTGATGCTGCTTCAGACGCTGTTTGCCGGAACGTCCTTCGCGTCGGGTCGTTTGACTTTGGACTATTGTATAAAGACTGCTATTGAAAAACATCCGGATCTGGTTGCGGCCCGAAGCAAAGTTGACTCGGCAAAAGCGTCGGTTGGGGAGGCGCTGTCAAGCGGGCGTCCGCAGTTAAACGCCGGGACAGGCTACTCCAGAAGCGGCGGCAGCGACACAGATAGCGACATCGGCACATACAACACCAACGTAGCCGTAGAGCAGTCCATATATGACTGGGGCAGGCGCGAATTGTCCGTATCCGGCGCGATGCTCTCCGCGTCGGCGGCCGAGATGGACTACCTGGAGGTGCGTGACCGGATCATAGCTGATGTGCGGGACTCATATTACGCACTGAGCAAATCGGTCCGAGACAATAAGATCGCAGGGACAAGGTACTCCAACTACGATAAGAGGCTAAACTGGGCCAAGTCCTACTATGAGGCGGGTACAAAGGCTAAAATAGAGGTCACAAAAGCGGAATCAGACCTTGCCAACGCCAAACTCATACTAGTGAAGAGCGTATCAGCCATAGAACAGAGCAAGGCTGCGCTGGCGTCAGCAATGGGCGTGCCTATGCTTGAAATCAGCGAAATATCCGACGAACTGGACTACGTTGCCTGGGATATCAGGATAGAAGACGCCGTAAAGAAGGCTGCGGAGAACAGACCGGAGCTTGCCGCTCAAAGTAAGAGGGTTGAGTCGGCCAAGGCGAATCTCGAACTTCAAAAGAAAGGTTTGATGCCTGATATGACGGGATCTGCGGGATATAGCTTATATGGGTCCGCCCCGGCAGATACGGGTGAATGGACGGCAAAGGTGTCGGTCAGCATCCCGATAAGCGACGGAGGGCTCACGAAGAGTAAGGTTATGGGCGCGGCGGCTGACCTTGTCCAGGCGGATGCGGAGATGAAAAGCCTTTACAATTCCGTTGTCCTCGAGGTGAGGAAAGCGTATGAATCTTTGGTGGAAGCCAAAGAGTCTTTTGCGGCATCGCGCGAGGCCGAACGGCAGGCGAAGGAGACCCTTGATCTGGCTCTTGAAAGGTACAGAGCCGGCGTAGGCAGCAGCCTTGAGATATCCGACGCTGTTGAGAGCTTCGCGTCCGCACAGACAAACACTGTGCAATCGCTTTATGACTGTAAGAAAGCGCGTCTTGATCTTGAAAAAGCTATCGGAGGGCTGAATTGAACATGAAGCTTGGCGGTATAACAAAGTATTTTAACGCGCGTAACGTAGTTCTTGTGATAATTGTCATTATCGTTGCTTCTTCCGGAGCGTACTGGTATTTGAGGCATCGTACGCCTGAGATACAGTACCAGACGAAGAAAGCGGAAAGGTCTGATCTGCGTTCCATAATATCGGCGACAGGCGAGCTGAATCCGGTAGAGACGGTAGACGTGGGGACACAGATATCCGGAACGATCGAAGAGGTCTATATCGACTATAACAGCGCGGTAAAAAAAGGCGAGCTAATAGCGGAGATGGATTCCTCAACACAGATGGCGAGCGTTCAGGCGGCCAGGGCGGAATTGAACTCGGCGGTGGCGGACCTGGCAAACGCGAGGGCTGTTTTGGCAAACGCACAGAAGAAGCTTGCGCGCACGAGGATACTGGCAGCCAAGGACCTTGTCGCGAAGTCCGACCTTGACGACGATGAAAAAGCGCTGCTCGTAGCGCGCGCCGACGCGGACGCGGCGGCCGCCAGCGTTAACAGATGCAGGGCAGACCTTGCCAAAGCGGAGATAACGCTCGGATATACGAAGATATATTCGCCCATAAACGGCGTAGTGGTGGCCAAGAACGTCGAAAGGGGACAGACGGTTGCAGCAAGCTATGAGACGCCCAGCATAGCCGAAATAGCCAAAGACCTCACTCAGATGCAGGTGGAGATAGATGTCGACGAGGCCGACATAGGCGGCGTGAAGGAGGGGCAGAGGGTCATATTCACGGTCGACGCATATCCGGACAGATCATTTGAGGCAAGTGTCACCCAGATACGCCTCGCGCCTGCAACCACAGACGATAAGGTAGTCACTTACACTGTAGTTGCAAAGGTTTCAAACAAAGACGGCATACTTTTGCCCGGCATGACGGCGAACGTATCCCTGATAGTCGATGAGCGCAAAAACGTGGTTATAGTGCCTAACAGTGCTTTTCGATTCAAGCCGGTCGACGAGTCCGACATCAAGGCGTCTCAGGAGCCGCCACGGAACAACAAGCAGAACATAGCAGAGATAACGGCCCCCGCGGTGTACAAGCTTGACAAGAAAAAGCCCGTAAGGGTCGAGGTCAGGAAGGGCATAACAGACGGACGGAACACAGAGATAATATCCGGCGTAACTGAAGGCGAGGACATAATAACCGGGATAGTGCTTGAAAAAGAGGATAAATAAAATGGCGCTGGTGGAGTTAAGACAGATAAAGAAAAGCTTCATGCTCGGCAAAGAAGAGATGGAGATACTTCATGGAATAGACTTCACGGTCGACAAAGGAGAGTTTGTCGCTATGATGGGACCTTCGGGGTCCGGCAAATCGACGACGATGAACATATTGGGCTGCCTTGACAGACCGACATCAGGGACATATATCCTGGACGGAGAAGACGTCGGCTCCCTCGACGGGGATACTTTGGCGGAGATACGCAACAGGAAGATAGGTTTTGTTTTTCAGGGGTTCAACCTTCTGCCCAAAACCAGCGCCATCGAAAACGTTGAGCTCCCGCTGCTTTACGCGGGGGTGCCCGGAAAGGAGCGTCATAGGCGGGCCAGGGCCGCTCTTGAAGACATGGGGCTTGGCAACAGGCTGCACCATGAACCGACGCAGCTTTCCGGCGGGCAGCAGCAGAGGGTCGCCATAGCGCGCGGAATAGTAAACATGGCGCCGATACTGATGACTGACGAACCGACAGGAAATCTCGATTCAAAGACAAGCGACGAGATAATGAGCCTCTTTAGAAAGCTCAACGAAGAAAACGGCATCACGATAATACTTGTAACCCATGAACCCGATGTGGCAGCATACGCGAAGAGGGTCGTCCATTTCAGGGATGGCATGATACTGAGCGACGAGCTCAACGGCAAGGGGCACAGACAATGATATCAACCGTCGAGATATGCCGCACTGCGGGCAAGGCCCTCAAACGGAACAAGACGCGGTCGATGCTGACAGCGCTTGGCATAATAATAGGAGTTGCCGCCGTCATCGCTGCTTTTGCGGTCGGCGCCGGCGCCAACAAGAGCATCGACGAACAGATAGCGTCTTTCGGCAGCAATTTCATCGTAGTTTTCCCCGACAGGTCCGCGATGTCTACCACCGGCATAATGCGTTACCTTACTTACAGCGACGCACAGGCGATAGAACGCGAGGTGTCCGGAATAGAAGCTGTGGCGCCGATGATAAACACATCCGGCGCGGTCATATACGGAAACACCAACTGGAGCACCAGCATTACGGGGAGCACTCCGTCTTTCTCAAAAGTAAGGGAATGGGAGATAGAAAGAGGCAGAGACATAAGCGACAGCGATGTGCGCCAGGCCACTAAAGTGGCTGTCATTGGCAGCACGATAGCCGAAAAATTATTCCAGGGGGAAGACCCCCTGGGGAAATCGATAAGGATAAAAAAAGTTCCTTTCACAGTGGTCGGCGTATTCAGCTCGAAGGGACAGTCCGCCACGGGGGATGACCAGGACGACTTTATCCTTGTGCCGCTCACGTCCGCGCAGAGACGGCTTGTAAGGTATAGCACGCCGGGGCGCATAGGCAATATATTTATCAAAGGCGTGTCCATGTCGGCGCTCTCTTACATACAGAACGAGACAGAGTCGCTGCTGCGCGAACTGCACAAGATAAAACCAGGCGAGCCGGACGATTTTGCCGTCAGGAACATATCCCAGATGTTGGAGGCGAGGCGTAAAACCACCGCTATAATGTCGATGCTTCTCGGCTCTATAGCGTTCATATCTCTGGTCGTCGGGGGCATAGGAATAATGAACATAATGCTTGTCTCTGTCACAGAGAGGACGCGGGAGATAGGTATCAGGATGGCTGTTGGCGCGAAGGTGCGTGATATACGCCTCCAGTTTCTCATCGAGGCGGTAGTGTTGTCGATGATAGGCGGCACCATCGGAATATTGCTCGGAATATTTGCCGGTTATATGCTCGCTTCGTTCACATCGGCTCCGCCTATATTCACTCTTGGTTCGATCCTTCTGGCGTTTGTCTTCTCCGCCCTTGTGGGCATAGGCTTTGGCTATTACCCTGCGTGGAAGGCCTCCCTGCTCAACCCTATCGATGCATTGAAGTATGAGTAACCGAACCGGTTTTTAACTGTAAGGCAAAGACAGGCAACAAAAAGACGCCGCCGACAAAACCGGCGGCATGCGCAAGAGGCGAGGCTATAGCCTCGCCTCTTGCGCATGCCGTGGTCAAGGTCATTGTAAAACAATGTCAACGCTGTTGCCCAAGCACGTTTTTTTATGTTAACCATTAACATGGTAACTTCTAATATTTTAGGTTAGCATGTTAAGCATGATGCGGATATTGCTTTGGAAATAGTAATATCGTCTGAAGTTTAAAAAACGAACGCTCTTTTTTTGAACAGGCTGAGTTGTGTCTTGTTGATATATTTGCTGTCAAAAAAAGGTTTTTAATTTTTTGTTGGGAGGATAGGCGGATGAAACGATTCACAGCGGCGGCATTACAATTTTCGCCAGTTCCGATGGACGCCGATGCAAATATGAAAAAGGCCGAATCGATGATTGCGGAATGCGTAAGGACATGCGGGGCGGAACTGATCGTCCTCCCCGAGAGTTTTACCACCGGATTCACTCCGGCCGTGCCAAAGGAACGTCTTTGGGAGGCAATAGAGCCAATGCCGGGGGCCTGGACTGAAGAAGCTGCCGCGTGGTCTCGGAAGTACGGAACTTACATCATTTTCCCGTCGTACGAGAAGGGGCCTGACGGCATAATCTGGAACAGCGCGGCGCTGATAGGGCCTAAAGAGGGTTTTATCGGGGCGTATAAAAAAACTCATCCGTTTCCGACGGAACGCCTGGCCAACGGTACCGGCTGGACCACGCCTGGCAACGACCCTTTTTGCGTTCAGACTGAGATAGGGAAAATAGGCATAGTTATCTGCTACGACGGGGATTTCCCGGAACTTGTCAGGGTTACGGCGCTTATGGGCGCCGAGGTCGTGGTGCGCCCGTCCGCTTTCTTCAGGACGTTTGACCATTGGGAACTAACGAACAGGGCCAGGGCATATGACAATCACGTGTACATGGTTGCTTCTAACGTCGCCGGATATGACGCGAGCGGAGACTATTGCTTCGGCGGATCCATGATAGTCAGCCCAACCGGGGTCAAGCTTGCTCAGGCGAGGGGGACCGAGGAGTATGTGTGGGCAAGTTTGGATCCGGAACCTATTAAGACTATTTATCCTAACAGCAGCGCGAAAATGGAATTTGACCACATCGAAGACCGTAATATAGGTGTTTATAGGACGATTTTGCAAGAGGGCAAATCGGCGTTTGAGCCTGCCAGACGCATACCGTACAAGAGGTGAGCAGAATGTGCGAACGTCATACCGATGAAGCATTGAGCAAGAAAAAGCCGTTGGAAGGGATAGTCGTCCTCGATCTGACCCGCGTCTTGGCGGGGCCTTTCGCGGGAATGATGCTCGGCGACATGGGCGCGGATGTCATAAAAGTGGAAAATCCTGCGGGTGGAGACGACGCGCGCGAGTTTACGCCGTTTTTGAACGGGCACAGCGCATATTTTATGAGCCTGAATCGCAGCAAGCGCGGCGTTACGCTTAATCTTAAACACGAAAAAGGCAAGGAGATATTCAAGAAACTGGTGATGAAAGCCGACGTGGTTCTTGAGAATTATAAGCCTGGAACCATGAAGAAGCTCGGGCTAGACTACGAAGTCCTGAATGAGCTTAATCCGAGGCTCATCTACGCCGCATCCTCTGGATTTGGGCAATACGGCCCATACAGCTCGCGTCCGGCTTATGACCTTATCGTACAGGGAATGGGCGGCCTTATGAGCATCACCGGGTTCGACAAGGACCACCCAGTCAAGGTCGGAAGCTCGATAGCTGATTTGTTGGCCGGCATATTCTCTGTGGTAGGGATATTGGCGGCGCTTGAAAACCGTCATAAGACGGGGCTGGGGCAGATGGTTGATGTGGCTATGCTCGATTGCCTCGTCGCGACGCTTGAAAACGCTGTCGCCCGTTACGTTACGAGCGGCAAATCCCCGGAGCCCATAGGTAACGATCATCCGTCGATATGTCCTTTTGCCACTATTCGCACGAAAGACGGGTTTATCAATATAGCGGCCGGCAATAACGTGCTGTGGGCCAGGCTCTGTAAGGTTATCGGAATGGAGGACTATATAGAGGATCCCCGCTTCGATACCAACGCGAACAGAATATATAATTGGCCGCTGCTTAAGGAGATAATCACGGAACACATGACTAAGAAGGCCACGGCGGAGTGGCTTGACGAGTTAATGGCGGTGGATGTGCCGTGCGGACCGATAAACAATATCGAACAAGTGGTCAATGATCCGCAGATAGCGGCGCGAGAGATGATAGTGGAGGTCGACAACCCTCTTGCCGGGCCCCTTAAAATGCCGGGCGTACCGATCAAGTTTTCCATGACTCCTGCGGGCATATCATGTCCGGCTCCTATTTTGGGCCAGCACAATGAGGATATATATTGCGGTTTGATAGGGCTCGGCAAAAGCGACATCGAGGTTTTGAAGAATGAGGGCGTGATTTGAGCCGTATGCGCGACATAAGGACGAGACCGCTTTCGGTCAGCGCCGATTGGAATAAGTCGCTTGAGGAGTATAAGGTGGTTTCCGTATATCGTCGGACCGTTAATTTAGAGGATACAGACGGCCGGCGCTGTACGCTGATAACCGAACAGGAAGATTTCTCATCCCGCACCGCTTTGGTTGAGTCTCTTCCTGTCGCGGAGGAAGGGAGCCTTGTTTCTGTCGCTGCGGAAGATGCGAAGATCGGTTACAATCCGTCGCTGCAGGCGGCCGGAATATGTAAAAAATGGCGGCCGCTTATTTTGGAATGGCAGAGTTTTTTGGCCGATGACGACCTGGCCGCATTAGCTGATGTGTGGGACGGAGTGAACTGGAGGCCTTTGGTCGGGTTGGGGCCGGGCTTGACGCCGGCAGGGGACGATTTTATTCACGGACGTCTTGCCGCCCACATGAGGCTTTTCGAAGATGATGACTCTGTTGTGTCCGATTTTAGGCGTGATTACCGCCGCGGTTCCACATCGAAGCTTGCCGAGGGGTTTTATGATGATCTGTTGGCCCGCAAGATATGGAAGCGAGGAAGGGCTTTGCTTGATGCTCTTGCCGCCAATGATGCACAAAGAGTCCTGGATGCCGTCAAATGTCTCATAGACTGGGGGCATTCCTCAGGCAGGGCTTGGCTTGCCGGGTTTGCCTTCGGAGCGGGGGAAGTTTTGTAGAAACGCGTATCAAGATATAACCATATAGAAATTATTTACGGAGGTGACGCTTGTGCAGCGTATAGAGATCATCAGGAGTTCTTATTATGACAGCGTGACATTGATGCTTGTCGCAAAAGAACTTAACAAGCTTGCCGGGGTGACTTCTTCCTCGCTTGTGATGGGGACGGAGGCAAATTATAACATTCTGGCATCGGGCGGATTTGATGTCGATGGGATAGACGCAACGCCCAATGACCTGATAATTGCGGTGATGGGCGAAGACGAGTCCGTTCTTGACGGTGCGCTTAAGACAGCTAAGGAGTATATTGCAAGCCCGCCTTGGAAAAAAGAGATGTCGGCCGGTGATTATCGCCCGAAGAGCCTCGACGGGGCGCTTGCGGTCCAAAAAGATTCCAATATCGCGGTCATATCCGTTGCGGGGCGGTACGCCGGTGATTTGGCCATGGATTGCATCGGCAAGGGACTTAACGTCATGCTTTTCTCTGACAATGTTCCGCTTGAAAAAGAGATAGAGCTGAAGAGAACAGCGTCGGAGAAAGGGTTGCTTGTAATGGGACCTGACTGCGGCACTGTAATTATCCGCGGCAAAGCGCTTGGATTTGCTAACGCATGCCCTGTAGGGCCCGTCGGTATTGTTGCTGCGGCCGGCACAGGACTTCAGGAGGTCCATGTACAGCTCGCGCGGCGCGGCGTGGGAACTTTGCACGGTATCGGCACGGGGGGGCGCGACGTTAAAGCAGAGGTCGGCGGTATAACGACGCTTACCGCGGTAAAGGAGCTCCTCTCGGATGATGAAATAGAGACTTTGGTTGTGGTTGGCAAGCCGCCCGCAAAAGAGGTAGAGGATAAAATATTGGATCTCGTCAAAAGATCCGGCAAGCCATCGGTTTTCGGATTTATAGGCGGGCAGACGAGATGTGATGAGCCGCCCGTGTATATATGTTCCGAGCTTGAAGAGACTGCGTGTGTCGCGGCGGCCCTGGCAAAAGGTGAGGATCCGGCAATGGCCAGGAGTGATCTGAAAGCCAAGGAGCAGGGCCTTAAAAACAGGGCGGAGGAAATAGGCCGCCGCAAAGGATATATAAGGGGACTGTTCTCAGGTGGCACTCTATGTTACGAGGCGCAGCTGGTGCTTGCGAATCATGGCATAGACACATGGAGCAACGCTCCGTTTTCCAAAGAGAAAAAACTTGAGAACTCATTGAAACCGGTAGCCCACAGCATAATAGATTATGGCGAAGACGAGTTCACACAGGGCAGACTGCATCCGATGATGGATCTTACGTTCAGGTGTGAAAGGCTCCTTGCGGAGGCGTCTGACCCCGAAGTCTCTGTCGTTCTGTTCGATGTTGTGCTTGGCTATGGTTGTAATCCGGATCCGGCATCGCTCCTTGCGGATGCTGTTACAGCGTCCCGAGGAAGGTCAGGCGACCGAATCGCTTATGTGGCTTCCATCTGCGGGTTTGATGATGACCCCCAGGATTTTGAGAAACAGAAAAAAATACTTGAAAGCGCGGGGGTTGCCGTCTGTGAGAGCAACGCGCAGGCATCCAGACTTGCCGCGTTTTTGCTGGCGAGGTGATCGCTCATGAGTCTGCGAATATTAAAAGAGGGACCAAAAGTCATCAATTTCGGCATTGAGGCGTTCTACGAGGATCAAAAGAAGCAGGGGGTGCCATCCGTACACGTTGATTGGAAACCGCCGATGATGAACGCTTCTTTGATGGAGAAGCTGAGAAAATTACAACAGGGAGGTAAGAAAAAGATATGATCGATATTCAAGAGGCGAACAAAAAAGCTTTGGACATCCTTTTGAAAGGCCAGCCTGTTCTGTTGGACATGGGCATAGCTAGAGACACCGTGCCGGGCATGAAGGATAGGACCATTTTACACGCGGGGCCGCCGATTAAGTGGGAGGATATGTCGGGTCCGATGCGCGGGGCCGTCATGGGAGCCTGCATTTACGAAGGCTGGGCAAAGACGCCTGAAGAAGCCGTGGATCTGGCAAAGAGCGGCGAGATAACGTTTGATCCTTGTCATCACCATCATGCGGTGGGTCCCATGGCCGGAGTGACGAGCCCGTCGATGCCGGTATTCGTGGTGGAGAACAAAACCTATGGCAATAAGTCATATGTCAACATGAACGAAGGGCTGGGGCAGGTCCTTCGCATGGGCTCTTTTTCTCAGGAAACCATAGACAGGCTGCGCTGGATGGAGGAAGTCCTTTATCCCAACCTGAGGGACGGGATAAGGCACATCACCAAGACGCTGGGCGGCCTTGACATAAAGTCAATCATAGCGCAGGCGCTGCATATGGGGGATGAGCTGCACAACAGAAACAAAGCGGGCACGTCCCTTTTCCTGAGAGCGATTATTCCAGCTATGATCGAGGCTGTTCCTGATGTCAGACAACTGCCGGAAGTTATAAGGTTTATCGATAAAAACGACCATTTCTTTTTGAACTTGGCAATGGCGGCCGGAAAATGCACGCTTGAGGCAGCGCATGGAGTCGAAGGGGCAAGCATGGTCACCACGATGGCGCGAAATGGGACTGAGTTCGGCATCAAAGTCTCAGGCCTCGGAGATCAGTGGTTCACATGTCAGGCCGCATTGCCAGACGTGCTTTTGTTCCCTGGGTTTACTAAAGACGATGTCAACAGAGACATAGGGGACAGCGCCGTTATGGAGACAAGCGGCCT
>Ga0302241_1000395_pt1 | contig 40936 bp, 27 predicted proteins | sample AAG_UR_Arg_MG_FD_193532 | JGI IMG/M metagenome (GOLD analysis project Ga0302241, IMG submission 193532) | Enriched activated sludge microbial communities from anaerobic digester in WTTP, New Holstein, Wisconsin, United States - AAG_UR_Arg | ecosystem: Engineered > Bioreactor > Anaerobic >... | reverse complement strand
GCAATTTTATTAATGGAAGTAGCAGGTTGCGGTGCTTTTCTTGCTCTTGTAACCAGTGTTTTTACTTCCGAATGGGGTTTTGCCTGTATTCCGATACTGAGTGAGAATAAAATTGGATCTTCTCAAACAGTTAATACACCAGGTATGATAATTATAAAGGAGGATCCTTCTAAAATTGACTGGAAAGGTGTTAAATACGCACCTTTAAGTGGTGTCACAGTGAATATAGAAGGTTCCAATACTTCAGCAGTAACAGATGAGAAAGGTTATTTTGTTTTTAATGACTTACCGGATGGTCTTATAAAGCTTAATGCCAGTAAGTCGAATTTTGTGGCACTTGAGCAGGAAGTGCCCGTAAGTTATGAAAAGATCGATGAAAGCCCTGTAAATACAGGACAATTTTATATAACTCCTCCACAGGATGCTTTTTTGCGAATTATAGAAGGGCGTTCTCATCAGCTTTATGCCTATGGTATAACAGGGAATAATCGTACTATAGAACCATCTGAAGTTACCTGGAAGATATATGAGTCTCCTCTGGGAACGGAAGGAAATAAAATTGCAGTTATTGTAAATGGAACTCTCCGGTGGATAGATAATAATGGTTATATTTATCTTGATCCCAATACGGGATTATTAATGTCAATAACAAATACTATAGATGCTGTTGATGATAGTGGTGTTAATATTAAGGGAAGATATGCAATACATGCAGACATTCAGGCAATATATAAGAATACTTACTCTGCCATCAGTTCAGTTATAATAACACCCGGTTCCGGTACACTCAGGGGAAAAGTTGTGGCCAATGAAAAAGCTGTGTCTAATGCCAGAGTTGAAGTGACCGGTACTACTTATTATACTTTAACAGATGAGAGTGGAAATTATGTTTTACCTGAAGTTCCTGCACATAACGCCTTAACTGTTATTGCTTCTTCTGGAAGCCTTCTTTCCACTGCTTTAATTAATGTAGAGGATGGTATGGAATTAATTAAAGATTTTAATCTTACAGCCTACAATAATTCAGCTTTCAGTTATAAGGCTACTATAGGAGAAGCCAATGTAGGAGGAAGTGATAACAGTCATTTCAATCGCCCTGAAGGTCTGGCTTTTGATAGTAAGGGTAATCTGTATGTGACTGATACCATGAATAACAGGGTGCAAAAATTTAATGTACATAATACTTATGTAGCAACTATAAAGGTAGCAGATGGAATTTTTCTGGATGCTCCGGGTGGTATTGCTGTAGATGCCAGTGATAATGTTTATATTGCTGATGGTGGTATTAATAAAAGGATTGTAATTTTTGACTCTAATGGTAATTTTTTACGCAGTTTTTCAGGTGATGCCACTACCAGATTCAATACACCTCTTGGTATTTCAGTAGACCTGGTTGGAAATATTTTTGTATGTGATAACAGAAATTTCTGTCTTCGCAAATTATCTCCCGAAGGAAACTGTATTGGAACGATAGGAACAGAAGGGCAGAAGGGTAATGATAATGCACATTTTGGTTCTCTTGCCCCATCGACAGTAAGAATTGATAAAAATAATAATATCTTTATTACTGATTCCTGGGAGAATAGCAGGGTACAGATATTTGATTCTACCGGCAACTATCTGGCTACCATAGGTGAAAGTGGTGTTCCCGGTAATGATGCTACTCATTTAAATCGTCCCGGTGATATAGGATTTGACGCTCAGGGAAATATTTTTATAGTGGATAGTGGAAATCACAGAGTCCAGATGTTTGATGCAGACAGAAATTATATTGATACTGTTGGTATAAATGGTGTGCCCGGTTCTACAAATGAGCAATTCTATCATCCTATAGGCATTGCAGTGAGTCCTGTTAATGGAAGAATTTATATTTCAGATACCTTTAATTGTAGAATACAGATATTCAGTAGATGAGAGATGAGTGAAGGGTGAAGAGTGAAAAGTGGAATACCTCTCATCCATCACTCATCACTTTTCACTTTGTACTATTTTTATTATGAAATATATTATTGGTTTTATACTCTTCTATATGTTCCTTATATCCTTTTCCTGTGCCGGCCAACTTGAGCTTGTTACACAGGCAGGTCATTCTGCTCCTGTATCTTCGGTAGCTTTTAGTCCCGATGGAAGATTGCTGATCAGTGGGAGTTTAGATAATACAATAATATTATGGGATGTAAAAACAGGTAAAGAGCTTCGAATCTTTAAAGGCCATATACTGGGGGTTAATGCAGTGATATTCAGACCCGGTGGAAAAATGCTTGTAAGTGGAAGCTCCGATGGTACAGTAAAACTATGGAATATCTCAGATGGAAAAGTAATTAATTCCTGGAACATTTCTGAAAGTGTAATGGCTATCAGTTGCAGTTCTGATGGCAAATTACTGGCTATAGGAACGGAAAATGGAACAGTAAAACTTTTAAATATAGAAACAGGGGAAGAATTTGTGCCGCTTAAAGGCCATAATTCCAGTGTATTAGCAGTTTCTTTTAGTTTTGATAGTAAAATACTTGCCACAGGAAGCACAGATAAAGATGTCAGATTATGGATTATGAGTAATAGTAACGGCAGAGAATTTCTTACTCTCTCAGGTCATAAAAATTGGGTTAATTCTATAGCATTCAATCGAAACATACTTGCAAGTGGAAGTGAGGATAATACCATTAAGCTCTGGAATATAGAAACAGGTAAAGAGATAAAAGAACTCACAACAAAACAATCTGAAGGTGTTTTATCAGTAGCCTTTGACCCTGAAGGTACTATACTGGCAAGTGTTGAGAGAGGCAGAACAATTAACCTCTGGGATATAAACTCAGGTAAAATAATTAATAAACTGGAAGGAATTCCCTGTGGTTTTGAACCGATTACTTTCAGCCCTGATGGTATGACACTTGCTATTGGCTGTGATGATAATACATTGAGATTATGGGATGTGAGCACAATCGATTCCCCCGGAGGCAATGGCAAAAAGATTCGTACTCTAGAAGGCTATGCTAACCTTATTTCATCGATTACCTTCAACTCCAATGGTATAATTTTAGCCAGTGAAATAAGAAGAAGAATTTTTGAAAATATGAGAAATGATATTCCAGATGAGAAAAAAGTAATTCAGCTCTGGAATCTTCAGACAGGTAAAGTACTTCCTCCTCTGGAAAAGATGGAAGGTGTTTTTTCTTCTTTAGATCCCCTTTCCTCAAAAGAATTTGACTGGATAGGGTCTATAGCGTTCAGTCATAATGGTAAAATACTTGCCGGAAGAAATAACTTCAAGGTTAAACTCTGGGATTTGAGTAATGGTAAGGAAATCTTATTACCGAATAACTTTCCCGATTATGTATTGAGTTTTGCCTTCAGTCCTGATGATAAGATATTAGCTCTTTCTACAGGCCGTACACTCAGTCTCTGGGATAGGGCCGGTGGTATCTTAATGAGTCCTGTTACAGGGGAGCTTCCATCTTTAGTGACTTCCATATCATTCAGTCCCTCAGGAAAAATTCTGGCTACAGGTCTGGAAAATAGTATCTTTAATAAAGAAAAAACAGTAGTTATGCTCTGGGATATTACTTCAGGCAGAGAGATCAGATCTTTTAAAAATATTTCTCAAAATTTTTCCCGGGGTGGCACTTCTGTCCTTTTCAGTCCTGATGGCAGAACACTGGCCTCCGCATTCCAGGACAGGACAGTCAGCTTCTGGGATATAGATACAGGTAAGGAACAACAATATTTGGATGCTTTATCACCTCTGGCTTTCAGTCCCGATGGTAAGTTACTGGCCACAGGCAGTAAAAACAACAGTGTTCTACTCTGGGATATGGTTTCAGGTAAACAAATAAGATCTTTTAAAGGTCATTCTGATTTAATTAATTCAGTTACCTTTACTCCCGATAGCACTATATTAGCGACAGCAGGTAATGATATGAAAATTAAATTCTGGGATATAAAGAGTGGCAAAGAGCTAGCCAGTCTTATTTCTATAGAAGATGAAGACTGGGCTGTGATAACACCTGATTACCGCTTTGATACTACTCTCAGGGGAATGAAAGAGATACATTTTGTTTCAGGAGATATTCCTCTGGACCTTTTTCAACTCAAAGAGTGTTATTATGAACCTGGATTGCTTTCTAAAATAACCGGGTTTAATAATGAACCTTCCAGAAAAATATTTTCCTTAAATGAAATACAGCTTTTTCCGGAGATTCAGATAAAATCTCCCGGGCCGGATAAAAAACTTATCATTAAATTAATTGATCAGGGCGGAGGTATAGGAAGAAGTCAGGTCTTTCTCAATAAAAAAGAAATAGCAAATGCTTCAGGTAAGAATTCTTTTGAACTTGATCTGACCGGAATTGTCCCGGGACAACAAAATGTAATCCGTGTGGTGGCATGGAATAAGGAAGGTTATCTTTCTAATGGAGGAGTGGAATGTTCCTGGATTGCGGAAGGGAAAAAAGATAATGAACCACCAGAACTTTATGCTATAATTGCCGGTGTTTCCAATTATTCCTCACCTGACATAAAACTTTCTTTCCCTGACAGAGATGGGAAAAATATAGCTAAAGCTCTTGAAATAGGAGGGAAAAGGCTCCTGGGCTCTCATAAGGTACATATAACTCTTTTAACTTCAACTCCGGAGGGTAATTCCCTGTTGTGCATAAAAGAGAACCTGAAAAAGGCCTTTTATGAGGCGAGAAAAGCAAAACCTCAGGATATAGTTGTAGTTTATCTGGCAGGTTACGGAATAACCCTTCAAAAAGAAGGGGATCTTTATTGCTATCTTACAAAGGAAGCTATTTCGACTGATATGTCTTCTCCTGAGATAAGAAGTAAATCGTCTGTTACCTGTGATGAACTGGCAGAATGGTTTAATCAGATTCCCTCACTCCGACAGATTATTATATTGGATACATGTGCAGGTGGGCCACTGGCCAGACAACTAACTGCAAAGCGTTATATTCCTGTTGAACAGATAAGAGCTATGGAAACTCTAAAAGATCGAACCGGTGTATATGTGCTTATGGGATATACTTCGGATATAGTAAGTTATGAAGCATGCCACTGCGGAGAGAGTTTTCTAACTCATGCAATACTTACAGGTATTAAAGGTGAAGCCCTCAGGGATAATGAATTCCTTGATATAAAGAATCTCTTTCAATATGTTTCTACGGAAGTTTCTCTGATGGCTGGCAATATTGGCGGTATAGAGAAACCTCTTATTATAGTGCCCGATGAAGATACTTTTGATATAGGACGCTTTACGAGAGAAGACAGAGAACTAATACCCTCTCAGGGCAATCTGTAAAGTTAAAACAATAAACTTATTATCTTCTAATTATGATGTATTCTTCTGAATGAGAAGTTTTCTTCTTTTTGTCCTTTTCTTTTTTTTCTATTATCTTTAGATAATTTTTTGCCTTCTCCAGATATTCTCCTTCCGGGAAAAATTTCATAACTTTCTGACAGAGCAGTTTCCCTGATTTATAATTTTCTTTCTCAAGGTAATATTTAATATTTTTAAGATATATATCACCACATTTATTGAGGTTGTCTTTTGCCAGAACGTTGCCTTTATCCAGTGTGAGAGCTTTTTTAAAGTATGTTGTTGCCTCATCCGTATTATGACTAATATATTGATTCCCCAGGATTAAATAACATTCTACAAGTTGCTTATTTATATCTTCGAGTTTATTTTTATCATTTATCTTATTTTTAATCTCCTTCAGTACTTTTATAGCCTCTGGATAATCTTTTTTCTTTATATAACATATGGAAAGTCCCTCTCTGATATGAAGATTTTGATTATTAAGTTCCAGAGCATACTTAAAATATTTTTCTGCTTCCTCAAATTTTTGAGTCTCAAGATAACTATTCCCGATATTTAAATAAATTTCTCCAGCTTTTTGTTTTTGCCAGGAATTTTTATAACACTCTGCTATTTTTTTTAGAATTTCAAGCTCTTCCGGTTTTGTTTCCAACACCTTTTCATAACATTTAGCGGCAGAAGAATAGTCTTTACACTCGTGAAAACCATCTCCCCAGGTCATATAATTCTCATTGCCAGGTACTCCGAGTTTAAGAAGTATATTAAGTTCTTCCCGTGCATTTTTGTTATCTCTTAACACCAGATAAATATTCAGAAGTACCTCATGGGCTTCTTTATTATCAGATCTCAGATTAAGAGCTTTTTCACAGTAATTTATGGCCCTTTGATAATTTTTACGTTTAAATTCCTCTTTTGCTTTATTAACTTCCCAGTCGGGATTTCTGGTATAGAGTATCCATAAAGCGATTATGGATAAGAAAAATAAAATCTCTAAAGCTCTAGTTATGAAATGTACTATTTTATTTCTTTTTTCTGAAACTTCAGTAACCTTTTCTTCTGCTAATTTACAACCACAGGACTGGCAGAAATTACTCTCCTTCTTTTTCTCCTGAAGACACCCTTCACAAAAACTCATTTAAATCTCCTTAATAAAAATTTGTAAAAATTACTAACGAAATATTCCATCCTTATTCTCTTCTTCATTGCCAGTATGTGTCTGTTGAGTTGGATATGATTGTGGATTATTATTATAATAAATAGTAGTATTTGCCGGAATGTATGTTGGAGAATTTTGCTGTTTCTCTATTTTTTCAAGAAAGTCCTTGGCTTTTTTTGCAAATTCTCCTGTGGAAAAACGATTAAGAATTTCTTCACACTTCCCTTTTGCCAGATCATATTTTTTAGACTTTAAAAATGTCTTTGCCTGTTTGATGCAAGAGTTAACAAATTCTTTCCCTGCTTCAGTATTATTTTTATCTAACTTCAGTGCTTTATCAAATAATTTTTGTGCCTTATCAGGATCCTCACAGTTTTTTGCACGATTTAAATAGCAAACTGAAAGTTTTTCCTTTATTTCTTTTTCTTTTTTCTTATCTTTTATATTAGCTTTTGCTTTTTCATAATAGCTGCTTGCTTTATCATAGTCTTCATTATGTATGTAATAATCAGCCAGAGTTAAATTAACCTCAGTATTTGCAGGTTTTATTTTTAAAATTCTTTCATAATATTCAATTGCTTTTTCATATTGATTCTTCTCTTTATAATATTCAGCTATTTCTTTTAAAGCCATAAGGTTGTCAGGATCTGAATGGAGAATTTTTTCAAAGCATTCTTTAGCAAACTCTTTATCCTTTTTCTGTAAGCTTTTGTTACAGAGTTCAATATATTTTTGGATATAATCCTTACTATTTTCTTTATCTATTTCTATGAGTTTATCCAGTAGTAAACTTATCTGTTTATAATCCTCCAGTTCAGTAATCATATATATGTCTAAAAGTTTTTTATGTGTTTTTATATCATTACCGTCTTTCTTCAGAATTTTTTTACAGTATTTTATGGCTGTCCCATAATCACTGTTTTTAACTGCATTTTCTACTAATAGTGTATAATCCCTGTTATTTAAAAAGTAGATTATTCCTGCTACCAGAACCAGTATACAGAGAAAACCTGCTAGAATTGGAATAAGATTTATTTTCTTCTTCCCTGAAGGTGGTGTAATTATATGTACAGTGGAAGGAGCTATCGCCACAGGTTTTGTCTTTCCTTCTTTGTTGGAAGAAACATCTTGATTTTCCAGCTTTAGGGGGCAATTATTCTGGATATTAGTTTCTTTGATGACATTGTTAATTTCTTCTGTATTGAAATTCAGATTTTTTAAAGCTATTATTAGATTTTCTTCAGAAAATTTATTGTGTATAAGTGCTTCTAGAGAGGATATCTGTTCAGTGGATAAGGTGGTTTTTAATCTATTTATAGTTTCATCGGTAATTTCTATCAATTTTAATTGTCCTGTAAAGGATAGAGCTTCAAGGGCTTTTTTCATTTCTCTCGCATTTCTGAATCTCTCCTGAGGGGTTTTACCCAGTGCTTTCATTACTATTTCTTCAAGTTCTTCCGGGATTTCAGGATTAATACTCCGGAGATGTTTGAAAGAAAATGGTACAAGAGGCGTTTCGCCTGCTAATAAGCAGTGCATTGTTGCTCCCAGAGAATATATATCAGAACGTGGTTCAGGTTTTCCATAAAATAATTCTTCTGCAGCAAATACAGGAGTTCCCACTGATGTTTTTGTAGTCTGACTTCCAGGGAAAACCCTTCTTGCTATACCGAAATCTATTAACATTAATTTCTCATCTGAGTTACGAAGCATTATATTGCCTGGTTTTAAGTCTCTATATACTATCGGAGGGGATTGAGAATGAAGGTAATCAAGGGCATCAAGTATCTGGAGTGACCAGTGAATAACTTTATCTATAGGGACTCCTACTGGAAAATATCCCTGAATAATTGTTTCAAGATCTTTTCCTTCAATATAATCCATTACCAGATAATAACGGCTATGTTCTATAAAATAATCCTTTACAATAGGCATATTTGGATGTCTCAGATCATGAAGGAGTTCTGCTTCTTTTTTGAACGATTTTATCATATATTGTTGATCTGCAGGATTGGTGTAATCACTCAACATTTCCTTTATTGCACAGGGCTTATCCAGAAACCGTCTGTCTATGGCTTCATAAACAGCACCCATACCGCCGGCTTTTATCATTCTTTTGATTTCATATCTTCCGTCCAGGATTACACCTTTACCGATGAAGCCGCTCTGGGTTCTGACTATTATTTTTTCACCGCATTTCTGGCAAAAACATGCTTCATCGCTATTATTATGTCCGCATTTTTCACAAAAAAGCATACAAAGATCCTTTCTTTCTTGATACTACTGAATTGAGCCTGAGTTTTCAATAAAATTGTTTTCTCTTCACCCTTCACAATTATCAATATTATACCATTTCGCTATCAAGTGTATTAAATTCAGCATTGAGGCTACTTAGAAAAAATATGAAGGCTTATACTTCTTATACCTGAGGAATATACTTTAAATTTCAATAGGGAATTAAGTTAAAACTTTCTTTAAGTATGCCGGCCTTTTTTCTCTGTAGCCTCCTTGGCAGGTTTACTATTTTGACTAACTATTATATAATATACATCCAGGTTAAAGCGAATCTGTATTAGATATTTATGCTCAGGTCAGTAAGTATATTCTACAATAAAAAGAAAGAATTTACCATAGTTGTTTATATTTTTTGTATAGAAGGTAAGAGAAAGTTTTTATTGAAATTCTATTATACATAATAGTCGGAGAGATAAGAGATATGAAAAAAATTGGCTTTATCTTATTTCTAACAGTGATGTTTTTTATCATATCTGAATGTTTTATTACAAAAGGTGAGTCAGTAGAGTCTCTTGTAGAAGAAGCCAGGGTATGTATAAAAAATAAAGACTATGATGGTGCTATAGAAAAACTTCTTCTGGCTACAAAAAAGAACTCAGATTATGGCCCTATATATTTATATATGGGTTCCGCTTATTATTTAAAGGGAAAATATAATATAGCCATAGCTAATTATAAGAAATTCCTGAACCTTTCTCCGACACATCCTTATAGAGGTGATGCTTTTTATAATTCCGGCAATTGCTGGCTTAAACTGGATAATAAGGAAGAAGCAATCAAAGCTATAGAAAAGGCTAAAGAGATTTACTATGAGAATAATGAGTTTGAATACTATAAAAAAGCTTTAAAAAAGCTTATAGATATAACATCAGGTTCCCAGAGAGAGACTTATAATGAAGAACTCCGTAATTATCCTCCTCCTACCATTACTCCGAAACCGACTGCTATACCTTCTATTTCTATACCAACTATGACTCCAACTCCGTCTCTTTTATCATTCAGAGAAAATATGGTTACCATTCCTGAAGGTTATTTTCTTATGGGTGCTAATGATAAAGATATAGATGCTGATACCAGAGAAAAACCTTCTCACAGGGTATATCTTTCATCCTATAAGATAGATATATACGAGGTGACAAATGCCCGGTACTGTGAATTTTTGAATGAAAAAGGAATGGAAAGGGATGAAAATGATAATCTTCTGATTTCTCTTGATGAATTTTGTAAAATAGAGAATGCTTCCGGCCATTACAGGGTTAAAGCAGGTTATGAAAATCACCCTGTAGTATGTGTATCCTGGTATGGAGCACAGGCTTATGCCACATGGGTCGGGAAAAGATTGCCTACTGAAGCGGAATGGGAAAGAGCTGCAAAAGGTTCAAAAGATTTTATTTATCCCTGGGGGAATAAGTGGGACCCTTCTAGATGTTCAAACAGTACTGTTGGAGGCGGTGCTCTCCTTATGCCCACGGGAAGTTATCCTTCAGGGGCTTCTCCTGATAAAGTTATGGATATGGCAGGAAATGTATGGGAATGGTGTTCGGACTGGTATGGAGGTGACTATTACTCAACAGTTTTGAGCCAGGGAAATAAAAATCCCCGGGGGCCCGATGTTTCAACCAGTTATAAAGTGATTCGCGGCGGTGGATGGGACAGTGATAACAGCAGGTATTTTCGAAGTACAGGCCGGAGCGGTTCAAAACCCAGTAAAACTGGTGAATCTCTCGGTTTTCGACTGGTTAAAGATGTAAAATAATATTATCCTGTGGAGATCAGATAGGAGAAAATTAATTTGTTTATTTTTCGCGAAAATTCAACACTTTTCAGTAAATTTTTTGTAATTTAAGGCTATGAAAAATTTTCTACTTTTTAATGAATATTTTATGATAAATCAGAAAGGATGTATCAGGTCTGAAATATTGAAATTCTCCTTTTTGTTCCTGTCCCGGATTTAAAGAATAAGTTCTGGTTATTGTTTTCAGCACTTTATCGTAACCGTCTACAATCTGACAGATGACAACTACATTTCTAACAGGGGTATTACCAGTATTTTTTACTGTATAAGCAATTATATATATCTGATTATCATAAGCACTTATTACCTGATTCTGAGTTATCTGGACATTACTAAAAGATGCAAAGGATGACCGGGTTATAAGAAATATTATTAATATAATCAGAAAAATCAATTTATTTCTCATATAATTCTCTCCTTTCTTAACTATGTTTATTTTAACATATTTTATGAATTATTCCAATTTGCTGATGGTTATTTAAATTGCAAAGTACAAATAAATTCTATATAATACTCTATAGTTTCTATTTTATGGTTAAAGCTTGCAGCAATGAAGTGGTATCTATGGATAAATGGTTTAAGGAAGCAGTTTTCTTTGCTGAGAAACAATTAAAATCTATTTCTGAAACCTTTATAAGTACTTTTCAAGAGATTGGTAGCAGATCTAAAATTAAAAAATTTATGTGTCCTCCAGATTTTCAAAAGAAAAAGTGTTTTCTTATCGATACCCTGAAAGACAGTGATCATAATGTCAGAGCAAAAGGTGCAAAATATCTAAAAGATAAAAGGGTAGATATGTTGCCAGACACAGGTTTAACTGGCAAACAAAATCCTATATGATGAGAAGAATCTGGAGATATTTGAGAAATATAGCAAGAATATACCCTAAGGGTTCTGAGTATATACCCCGTAGCATTCCACCTGTTTTCCCCGGAATCACCCGATAAACAGCTATCTGAGTAGTAACAATCCATACTCAAATACTGTAGTCAACTTCTTTATCGAGTTCCATTATATAGGAATAGGTTATATCCTTTTCCTCTCTCGGTCCTATGGTAACAGGAATAAAGATAAAACCGTTTTTATCGGGTTTTGCCGTCCCGGGAGGTAAGTCCTTTTCCTTTACTGTTATTTTTATCTGTTCTATTTCGCTTACGGGAATCCGTTCCTGTAATTTAACCGTTGCTTCATCTCCGGAGATATTTCGAATATGGAGTGTAATTGTATAAATTACCCTTCTGTTAGATAAAAGACCGCCCTTCTCATCTTTTTTATCTACATATCTTTCCACCTTTAAAAGATCTTCCGAACCCCACCAGAGATAAAAGGACGAGTTGGAACCTATAAATTCTATTTCACCATGTCCAATAAAGCTTCCTTTCCTGTGAAGACTCAGAGGACCTGCAAGAATTGGTCTGTTCTGAGTATTTTTAACAAGTGACTGCAGGTATATCTTGGTGTCTATTTCAGGAATACCAGTAAGGGATGTTTCTGCTTTCAGAGAGAGTTCTCCTAAGGGAATAATATGGGGTCTTCCGTTTGCAGAAATTTTTACCGGTTCTTTTATCCTGTAAAATTGTGTTTCTCCTCCATCAGAAGGCAAAGGTGGTTCTCCTGGTTCTTCTGATGCCCCTGTTTTTGTTATAACTTCATCTCTTGTTTCTACCTGAATTCTTTTTTTCTCAAGGGGGGTTTTTTTCCTGAGACGTAACAGGTCTTCCTCAGGAAGAGTTACTTCCATTCCCAGACTTGGTTTTGATGTGGAAAGAATAAGTTTTACGTTCTCCCAGTCTTCACCTGTATTCTGCCAGATAACTCCATGAGTTACGAGAAGAACCTTATCTTCGGAAAGGAGATGACTCTCATGCTGTGGTCTCCACTGAGCACAGGGAACCTGATAGCCGCATTTGATAATACCTTCTCCCGGGGAATTTGCTTCCATACTGATTAAAATACCCGCTTTTTTGAATAATAATGGTTTATCAAGGAATATTTCCTTCTGTATCTCTCTTAATTTTCTCTGACAATCTCTTTCTCTTTTTAATAATTCGTAAGATTCCCTGTAATAAGATTGTATATCCTCGAGTATTATATCGAATTGATTATTATAAAAACCGGGCATGACACCGAAGATCAAAATAGACTCCAGAATACGTTCCACTGCAGGTTTAAAGACAGAGCTTCCTGTTACCTGAGAGCGGTTAATCCTGTCTTTTTTGTAATATATATTATCGAGCTTTTTACAGAGGTTTTCTATAGCATCTATAATTTTCTTTTCTTTTGAAGTTTTATCAGGTGTTATAAACCATCTAATACATCTTGTACTACCGATTTCAGGTTTACTGTTTCCCTTGTTCTTTACCACTACTTCTGACCAGAGAGTTTTATCAATCAAATAGGGGGATACATCTTTTATAAGGATATTTAAAGGACCTTTTTCCCATTTTACAGGACTTTCTCTGTATATATCAGCCTGATCCTCTGTTATGGTAACAAGGGATATGGGGACAGTAATTTCTATAGAGTTTACCGGTATATTTTCTCTTGCAAGTATGATTTCTGTTTTTTCTGTCATATGCTACACTCTCCTGTTTCCATCACATAATTCCATTTTTGAAGGAAGGGAAATATCATATACGAGCTTAATAGTACCGGTGCCACCAGGTTCTATGTCAATCTTCCATTTTTGTGTTCCTCTCACCCTCTTACCATCAATAAATTCTTGTTGTTCACTCTCAGGTTTAAGGCCTACTATTTTAATACCTATATCTTTTTCATTATCATCCGGGAAAGGTACTCTTTCTATAACTTCTACAGAGATAGTTTCGCTCATATGGGAACGGAGTTCAATATCCACTGTATGCCTTGCTATAGAGGTTCCTCCCATAATACCTTTTTCTTCCTGATAAAAGGAGGTATTTCTTGCTATCTTTATATTGGGTTCCACTCCGATAGGGAAGTAAGCTTTACCTCCAGTGCCGACTCCTTTCAGTTTCGTAGTGAGAACATAGGCATTATCCACAAAAACCTGTACACTTCCATCAGACAGGGGGGCATCAAAGGGATTTTTTACGGCAAGTCCTCTGAAAACCTGTAAATCTGTCATAGGAATTGTGCGATATTCCATTTTTGATTCTGTTATATCTGACATAATATCCACTGTATGAGGATGGCCGTCCTGGGGTATAGAAGCCCGTCCTTTTGCTTCGAAAACAAATTGAAAGGCCGGTATGTCTTTATCGATAAAATCAGGAATAATGGCCGCTTCTCTTGCTTTTCTTATAACCTGAAGGATGTTTGTTTCCTTTACAGTTATCCTTTTCGAAACATTTATTGTCTTAACCATCTTAAGCTGACCTCTGTCTGCTGACTCAACACCCATAAGTTCGTAATTCATATAGTTTCTGGCTGTATCTTTAATTTCCATTGCAGAACTCATAAGTAATATGTCTGATGTATCATCCATGCAAAGAGGAGATGATAATTTCATTTCGGGATATATACTTTCCTGGAGTTCCATTGGCTTCATTACTGGTTCGGAAGCTCTCCTGGATATCAGGCGAGGTTTGGGTTCTGCCTTTTGTTCTATTCTTAATTCTCTCATATCCATACCGGTAAATTCATCAATTTTATCAGACATAGCAGTTTTAAAGTTGATAGGAGCAAGACTGGCAGCAGAAGGCATTGGAGGAAGTGCTTCTGGTTTTTGCAGTTCAGCTGTATCAATTCTGCATGGTGCAGTTGGAGCAACTACAGATCTCGGAATATTCATACCCTCATTAATGGTATGCAAGTCATTACTTTGTAAAACACCACAACCAGGTCTTGGAATGTTCATAATTCCACTCATAGACCTTACATACTTTAAAGCCCTAGGTGTTGTTAATTTTACTTCTTCATATTTATCACTGTCATCAGTGATTAATGTAGATGCTACACCGGATAATTCTGTCAGGGAAGGACCCGGTATATCGTTTAAATTACGAAATTTATTTTTACACTGATCCAGAAGAAGTTGATAGGAAGATGTATCTTCTACAAGGAATTTTTGTGATTTCCTGAGCCAATCATCAAATCCTCTGTATATATCGGGCGAGGATGGCAATTTTTTCCTGAAAGATAAAGATTTTAAAGTCTGGGCACGTCCTATACGTTTTGATGGCAGTTCAGGAAGTTGACTCCGTCTTTCAAGGGAGGCAGAGGAAAATTCAAGCTTTATATTCTGCCAGTCTTCACCACTTCTCTGGGCTATCTGTGCTCCCATTACGAGTTTTACTTTTTTATAATTTTCCTCTATATAGAGCTTATACACAGGTATCCATTTTGCACCGGGAATTATATAGGAAATGGTAAGTTCATCGGGATGGATTTCTTTTCTGTCCATACATCCGAGAGTAATTATGAGATTTTTGTAAAATACTCCATCTGTGTCATCTTTGTCTATTATTGTGTACTGTTCTTTTGTAACTTCTATTTCTTTAATGAGTTTATATAATTTCCAGTTCAGTTCTTCGTAATTTTCATGAAGTTTTTCCAGATAATCGGTACAGACCTTCGTAAAAGCCATCCATGGAGTAACCTGAAAAAGCTCCGGTTCTCTTTTTCTTTCAATTTCAATACCTTTCGGTCCCTGATGTTGATACCACCGGTCAACCTGATTAAGAGGCATGGCCGATGCCATCCATTCCTGAACTTTTTCTATCTTTACATTCAGTATAGATAACTGCACCTCTAATTCTTCACATTCTTTTTTAAGTTCTTTCAATTTCTCCTGACTTTGTTCTTTTTTCTCTTTTTCTCCTCTGTCTATTTCAATCTGAACATTTCTTACAGCCCAACTGCATTGTTTCATAAATCCTACTCTGAGTGATGAATCTTCAAAGGAGAGAGGAAGTCCCTCTACATAAACCTTTACAGACTCTCCTTTCATTTCCCATTTAGGAAGTTTCCCAATTCTGGTTATAAGGGCAGAATTATTGAATACAGTAACTCTTTCTATGGCGGTTTGAAGTTGCATTTCGCCCCCTCTTTTTTAATTACTTAATTACGACGTCTGACTCCAAATATTCTCAAAAGCAGTAAAAATAGATTGATGAAATCTAAATATAACACCAGAGCTCCTATAATGGCCTCTTTTTTATCTTCATCTGTACCTTCATTTCCTATAATATTTAATTTTTTTATCTTTTGAGTATCATAGGCAGTTAAACCCACAAAAATTAAAATTCCTATATAGGTTGTTGCCCAGTAAAGTATTGGATTAGAGAAAAAGATATTGACAATTGAAGCAATAATTAACCCTATTAAGGCCATAAAACAGAGATTCCCAATAGTTGTAAGATCAGTTTTTGTAAAATAGCCATAGAGACTCATTATTCCAAAGGTGGCGGCAGTTATAAAAAATGTAGATGCAATTGAATCCATAGTATAGACGAGAAAAATAACAGATAAAGTTAAACCATTTATGGCTGAATATAAAATAAATACACCTGTTGCAACAGGTAAAGACATATTTTGTACTGCTGCAGATAGAAAGCCAACAAGTAAAAGTTCTATTAAAATTAGACCCCAGAATAACAGGGGAGTTTTAAAGAGTATTGTAAGCATTATCTTATTGGATGCTGTAAAAAATGCCACCAGACCTGTTATAATAAGGGCAAAAGCCATCCATCCATAGACTTTTGTAATAAAGCTCCTCTCTTCAAGTTCAATTTGAGAAAGTGCAATTGATGATATTGTCATAATTTAGAACTCCTTTCTATTTTTGTAATTCATTATACTAAATTTATATAATTTTTACAATATATTGTGTTTTAGCTTAAAATTGTATAATAATGGGTGGGAATTTTTACTCTTCTTTTAAAGGTAAAGTAAAATAGAATTTAGAACCTTTCCCCACTTTACTTTCAACTCTTACCTGTCCTCCATGTCCTTCTACTATTTTTTTTGTTATAGCCAGTCCGAGACCTGTGCTTTTTTCACCGGCAGTTGCTTTTATATTTGTTTTTGGGAAGGCTTTGAATATTTCAGTTAAATATTTTTCCGCTATTCCCTGTCCTTCATCTATAACACCGGTGACTACATAATCTTTCTTCTTTTTCACTGAAATAGTTATTTTTGTGTCTGACTCTGAAAATTTTATAGCATTTGTAATAAGATTATTCATTACCTGGGATATTTTATTTTTATCAAATCTCACTTCAGGAATATTATCTTCACATGTTAATTTTAATGTTATTCTTTTTTTATGAGCAAGAGGATTATTGAGTTTTATATTGTGTTTCAGGAATTCTATGTAATTTTGTTTGGTAATTTTTAGATTAAGATTGCCTGATTCTATTGCTGTAATATCTAAAAGATCATCTAATAGAGAAAACATATGTTCACTTGAAAGATTAATTTCTTTTAATATCTCTATTTGTTCCTGCGAGAAGGGAATATCTGAACTCTGTGTAAGTAAATGTTCTGATGCTATCTGGATAATTGCAATAGGTGTTCTTAAATCATGGGCCACCATGCCCAGAAATTCATTCTTCAGATTGCTTAACTTTTTCAGCTCTTTATTTTTTTTGAATATTTCCTCTAGATTCTCTTCAAGCTTTTTTGCCTGCTCTGTTACTTTGTTAAGTAATTCTTTTTGTGAATCTCTTGCTGATTTAAGTTCTAGATGTGTTTTTACTCGTGCCATTAGTTCTGTATGATTAAAAGGTTTTTTTACATAATCTACTGCTCCGCTTTCAAATCCTTTTTGAATTTCACCCGGGTCATCTTTTGCTGTGAGGAAAATAATTGGAATTTCTTTTGTTTCAGGAGACTCTTTTAATCTCTTACAAACTGTAAATCCATCTAAATCCGGCATTATAATATCCAGTAATATGAGATCAGGAGAGTGTTTTTTTGCCATTTCAATGGTTTCTATACCGTTTGTAGCAATAGCAATTGCATAATTTTTTCTCTTTAATATATAAGATAACATGTTAGTAATCACTGGCATATCATCAGCTATTAATAGGAGGGGTTTTGTTGCTTCCAGATTATTCATAAATTTTACCTTGATTTTATCTCTGTCCATTTTCCTGTTTCTCTTCTTTCCTGTAACCAATCTCTTTATCAATAAAGGCCACTCCAAGAAAAATAATTCTCTTTCCCTCACCGATAAATCTCTCATAATACTTCTTATCTTTAATCTGTTTTATTGCCTTATCCAGGATTTTTTCCATGTCACTTCCGGATTTTTCGTATTTAAACTCAATAAGATAGACTTTATCCGAAAATTCCATCAATCCATCAATCCTTCCTTTATCAGAAAGAACATCTATATCTATTTTTACTCCCATAAGAGAAAGTATCATATAGAAAAGGGAATGGTAATAGCTCTCAGATGGAATGTGAAGAGTATAAGGAATTTTTGCAAAGATTGATTTTATTATATCAATAGCCTTTTCTATCTTTTCTTCCCTGAAATATTTTATGAGATTCATATATAAAGGTCTGATGTGAGAAACATTTTCATTAATAAAATTACTCAATAAATAATTAAGAAAGGATTCTTTTACTTCCATGTTAGGATAGGAAAGGGTATAAAGCCTCTGTTCTTCATCTGTTTTTTTTATAGAAAGATAGCCTGTTTGAAAAAGAAGTGAGGTAATATCCATATTTTCAATATCATAACTTTCAAATACCATATCACCTGCTGTAATATTTTCCAGGTTTGTAATTTCATATTTATTATTTTTAATGAGTTTAATTAAAAATGTAGTGGTTCCAGTGCCAAACCAGTAATTTCTGAATTTCCTTGAATTAAAGAGATTTAAAATGGAAAAGGGATTATATAATCTGGTAATTCCATCCCAGGAATAACCATCATACCAGAATTTTATCTTATCCAGGATTTCATTTTTATCCCCTTTTTCTTTCTCTTTTAATCTCTCTATATAATCGGCAAAACAGGTTTCCAGTTCTTCCTGAGTAATACCCATAATTTTATTAAAATCTTCTTCAAGAGTAAGATCTATAAGATTATTAAGTCCTGAAAATATAGAAACCTTTGAAAATTTTGAAACACCTGTAATAAAGACAAATTTTATATACTCATCAGTTCCTTTAAGAACAGAATAAAATTCCCGAAGAACCTCTCTGTTTTCAGAAGATTTTTGCAGATCTGTAATATAGTCTATTATGGGTTTATCATATTCGTCTATTAATATTACTGCCTGACCATAATTTTTACATAAATTTTCTATAACACTGGAAAAATATGTTTTAAAGCCTTCTTCGACAATATTTAATTTATAATCATTATTAATTTTATTCAAAAAAAATATCAGGCTTTTTCTCAGTTCTTTATCATCTCTATAATCCAGTTCCGTAAAATCAAGATGAATAACAGGATATTTATCCCAGGTGATTTTATCGTAAATATAAAGTCCCTTAAAAAGCTCTTTATTTCCCGAAAAGATTTCTTTCAGAGTAGAAACAAGGAGAGATTTTCCAAATCTCCTCGGTCTGGAGATAAAAAAATATTTTCCGGAAGAATTCATCATATTATAAATATCTCTGGTTTTATCTATATAAAGACAATTTTCTTCAATAAGCTCAGAAAAGGTTTGCCTGCTTATGGGTAGTTTTTTCATAAAATCATCTACCTCATCAATTAAATCATCTACTATCTTCAGATGAGAAAATAATGATTTATAACTTCTATCTCTGTCCTTTTTCCTGGTTTCTCCCTGTTATTTAATTTTATCATATCTATTCAGTCACAGCAAGTAATAGAAAACTGTAAAAATAAAGTACCTGAAAACTCATATTAAAAATATTAACTTCAGTAGCCTATGACTACTGAAGTTAATTAACTCAAAGGCAGATAAGGCATGGTTCAAGCATATAAATTTTAACAGCAAAAACCTTAAAAAGTACGATTGAACCATGCCTATTTTTGCATAGCTACAGGTAGTGTTTTTTTTAGAGAACTTTTGTCCTTCTTCTTATTCTTTTAACGGGAAATACTTACTGCCTCTTCATAAATTTCCATATTCGTTTGTACAGGCACATAAGGATCAGCTTTTCTCTCAGTCTTTAATAAAAAATATAACCTTTTAATCTGGACCACTATATTATGAGATAGTTTTTTATGAAAATTTCATATTACGAATCAACAAAATAAAAGTTATAGAAATTTGTATACAAATGTGATATAATAAAAATTTAACAAAATAATTATTTATACTTGTGAGTGTTTAACTGATCCCTGAAAAGACAATACTTATAACTAACACCCAGGATTGCTTCGGTTACAACGAATTCGGAGGATCTGTTTCTTCTGTAACGTATCAGTAAATATCTAAAATATATGAATGAAATTAATAGAGTAATAAAATCTCTTGGTATAGTATTCGGTGACATCGGTACAAGTCCTATATATACTCTTACAGCGATTTTCCTTATCATACACCCTACGGAAAAAAATATAATGGGTGTACTGTCACTTATCTTCTGGACTCTCACCATACTTGTTTCTATGGAATATGCGTGGCTTGCCATGAGCCTCGGCAGAAAAGGTGAGGGAGGAACTATTGTTTTGAAAGAGATACTTGTAAGTAAACTAAAATCTACAAGACAGATAGCCTTTATAACCTTCCTTACCTTTATAGGAGTATCTCTTCTTATAGGTGATGGTGTAATTACTCCTGCTATAACCATTCTGAGTGCTGTAGAAGGTATACTTTTAATACCGAAATTTTCAAAAACAACGCAGATAACACTTATCCTCGTAGCTGCCGTGATAGCTATAGCACTCTTTACATTTCAAAAAAACGGAACAGAAAAGATAGGTAAATTTTTTGGTCCTCTTATGTTATTATGGTTTGCTTCTCTGGCTATTTCAGGTATTATATCACTTTCAGGAAATCTCCGTATAATAATGGCATTAAATCCTTATTATGCCATAACCTTTTTCTTTCATAACGGTCTTGAAGGTTTTTTTGTACTGTCCGAGGTTATCCTCTGTGCTACAGGCGGAGAAGCTCTCTATGCTGATATGGGCCATCTTGGAAGAAAACCTATTATCCATGCCTGGTATTACTTTGTATTTCCCGCACTTGTATTTAATTATCTGGGACAGGGAGCTTTTCTTATGCACCATCCCGATACAAAAATTGTACTTTTCGGTATGTTATACAATGAGTCAGGTTTATTGTATATACCATTTCTTATTATGAGTATTATCGCGTCAGTTATAGCTTCTCAGTCAATGATAAGCGGTATGTTCTCCATAGTATATCAGGGGATAACCACTCATATTATGCCTCTTTTTAAAGTAGATTATACATCGGCCGAAATGAGTTCTCAGATTTATATAGGATTTGTAAACTGGTTTCTCTTAATCTGTGTCCTCTTTATAATGTTTATTTTTAAAGAATCCAGCAAACTGGCTGCTGCGTATGGTCTTGCTGTTACAGGTACTATGAGTCTTACCGGTATTATGTTGATCTGGATATTTTATATGAAGAAGAGTTATATGAAAAGTCTTATTTCACTGGTTATAACCGTTATAAATTTTACATTTCTCTTATCAAATACCTATAAAATACCTCATGGCGGTTACTGGTCTATAATTATAGCTCTGCTGCCTCTGTGTCTGATTTTAATATATACACAGGGACAGAGAAAACTCTATCTATCACTTAAATCCATACCTCTGGCTACATTTCTCGAAAAATACAATGAAGCTTACAAAACTTTGAATAAAATTTCGGGTTCGGCTCTGTTCTTTGCAAGGGATATAAATAAAATACCTCCTTATATAGCAAGAACTATGTTTATTCATAATATAATCTATGAAGATAATATTATTGTTTCAATGGCACGGCAAGAAGAACCTTTTGGCGTAAGTTTTGATTTCAAAGAAAAAATTGCAGACGGTCTCAGGGTATTTGAAATAAGAACAGGCTATATGGAAATCATAGAAGTGGAAGAAATTCTAAAAAAAGTCAGTATAGAGGAAAAAGCCATATTTTATGGCCTTGAAGATATAAATACAGAGAATATTATATGGAAAATATTTGCAGCTATAAAAAATTTGACCCCTTCTTTTGTTCAGTTTTACAAATTGCCTCCCCATAAACTTCACGGAGTTATTACAAGACTTGAAATATGACAATTTCTAATGGAGGTTATTATGAAGACACATTATATAGAATTTTCAGACGGTTCAATTGTTACTGGCATTGAAGATCTGAAAGCAAAATTTATGACTGATAATAACGATATCGTTAAAATTATAGAGAATGGAGATTTAGAACTATTTTTTCGCAATATAGCAGATAACATTGCCTCTATGAAAGAAGATGGTACAGATAGCCAGGATATAGCCGAAACTGTTGCTTTTATCCTTGGTATTCCTATCGTCATATCTGATACTCCATCTGGGATCGATAAACTCCCTCCGTCTTTACTTCAAGAAACAATAGCCTGTAATGAAATTGAAAGGAGAGAAATATCTCTTAAAAATTTACTCCTCTCCGATAAAAAATCTCTTAATCTGTCGGAAGATCAATGGAATCTGGAAGAAAGTATTACTTTAAAAATAGAAAAGGAAATTAAAGGAAATAAATCATTATTTAATATAAATGAGATTATCATAGATATACCTGCAGATAAAATATTAAGTTTCGAACAGATAACTTTTAGAAAAAATAAAAAAAATGAGGCTGTAATTAAGATTTTAAACGGTTCTGTTTTGTTTTATGGAATCATATTTGATGGTGTACGTCTAGAAACAGGGGGAAACAGTAAAGTAAGTATAGAGAACAGTAATTTTTCTTATGTAAATACTGCCATCTGTGGAAAAGAAAAATCATGTATAGAATTAAAAAATCTTTCTTTTGACAGGGTCTATGAAAAAACAATTATAATGTCAGATGATGCCGACATATCAAATCTGTATGATTTTATCAAAACATATCCTTCTCTTAAACACTCACTTGCAGAAAGCAATACATGCGGGAATAAATTACTTAAAGAAGGTATTATAGATTTTGCGACATTTATTAAATACTGTAAACATGTAGTTATGTCCGGAGAATATATTATAAACAATACAATAGAAATAACAGGAGATAACTGTTTCATAGAAGGAGATAATTTAACCATAAAATCAAATGTAAAACAGGCTTTTTTGATAAAAAACAACAGTACTTTTAGATGCAAAAATATAATATTTAAGTATATAAAGGAAGATATAAAAAAAACACAGGACAAACTCGAAGTATTGGAAGATTGCCATGGAGAGAACCGAAAAGATCCAGGGTTCATCCATGTTAAAGCAGGAAATCTGGAAATGAATAACTGTAAAATTATAGGTGCCAATATTGCCCTCTGTCTTGAAGAACACTCAAAAGCCGATATCAAACAATGTACTATAATAAAAAGCATAAAAAATGGCATAAATATAAAGTCTTCCAGAGTAAAAATATTGGATTCAATCCTTGAAGGTAACGGACAAGCAGGGAAAAATTACTCGCAGATAACTGGAGAAAACAAGTCTGAACTTGAAATAAGAAACTCTACTATATCTAACTCTTCTGACAGTGATGCCATTTATTTCAGCGAATCCAGAGGAACAATTTATAAATGTTATATTAATAATAACAATAACGGTCTGTATATAAGAGAACATTCCGACGTAAAAGTATTTAACTCTGAACTTAACAGCAATCGTGCAGAAGGTATTTATATTTATAGTAACTCAAAAAGTGTTATAAAAAAATGTAATATTATTAACAATAAAAGCAACGGATGTGATATAAGAGATAATTCTGAAGTAGATATAGCCGATTCAACTATTAACGGGAATATAAGAAGCATCTATATAAAATCTTCCAGATTACAGGCTTCTGATTGTACTCTCAATGGTAATGTAAAAGGCATATACATAGAAAGAAACTCCTGCGGAGATATTCAGAACTGCACCATACAAAATAGCAAATTGAACGGTATTTACATAGATTCATCAAAAGTAAAACTTTCAAATTGTGAAATAAAAGATAACGGAGAAAAAGGGGAAGACATATATCAGATATATATAGGGAAAAAATCCAGAGTGGAACTCATAAACAATAAAGTATCAGATGTGTCTGATAAAGGTCAGGACATATATTCGGAATTTGAAACATCAAAACTGTTCTTGGAAGATAACACTATAGGAGGCAATATTGTTTACGGACATAAAAAAGACGGATGTTTTATCACGGCTGCCACATGTCTATCTCTAGGGAAATCAGACAAATGTTATGAGCTGGAGAGATTAAGAAATTTTCGGGACACATGGTTAAGAAAACAAAAAGACGGAGAAAGACTTATCAGAGAGTATTACCGTGTAGCACCTCTTATAGTAAACACTATAAATACCAGGACGGACAAAGATAAGATTTATAAAGATATATGGGATAATTATATATCTCTCTGTCTGGATTTGATAGAACAAGAAAAATTCGCAGAAGCAAAATATTTATATATAAAGCTTGTAGACAAATATATAGGTTATGGGTTTTAGATTCTTGATAATGAAAATTTCTATACCTTCAAACGAGTTTTTCCTTAAGATTTTGTTAACATTTCTCCAGTAAGAAATCCTCCATCCAGATTTCTTACTTCAAAACCATTCTGATTTAAAATTCTCTGAGCAAGATAACCTCTGTACCCACCTTTACAATAGACTGCCACAGGTTTATCTTTAGGAATTTCATCGATTGTGTCTCTGAATTCGTCTATCGGTTTAAGTTCTGCATCAATTATAGAACCACTTTTATATTCTTTAAGCTCTCGTACATCAAGAAGCTTATATTTATTTTTATTTTCAAAAAATTCATTAAAAGAGATTGAATCTTCCAGACCAAGTAACCTGTTTTGTCCTGTCATACCGGCGATATTAGCAGGAGATTTTGCAGCACCAAAGGGTGGTGCATAGGCAAGATCCAGATTAATCAGATCCTCTACTGTAGCGCCGAAATAAAGAGCAGTGGAAAATACATCTATAGTTTTATCGACACTATCCTGGCCTGTGACCTGGGCACCCAGGAATTTCCTCGTCTTCTTATCTACCACTATTTTTATATGAAGCATTGTGGATCCTGGATAATATTCGACATGAGAATGTGAATGGGTTGTAACTACGAAATAATCAAGACCTTCGTTTTTCGCTTCATTCTCGGATAATCCTGTTTTAGCTGCTACAATTTTATTAAATCTAACTATAGCTGTTCCCAGGATTCCTTTGAAGATGAGATTTCCTCCTGCGGCATTTGCTCCTGCTACACGGCCCTGTTTATTTGCAGGACCTGCAAGAGCACCCCAGGTCCATTTACCTGTGACCAGATTATAGGACTCCACTGCATCACCTGCTGCATATATTTCAGGATGACTTGTTTCCATACGTTCATTCACTTTAATAGCTCCTGTAGCGCCAATTTCAAGACCTGCTTCTTTTGCCAGCTGGCTGTTGGGTTTGACTCCCAGTGAAGCGATTACAAGATCAGCTCTCAGAACATTCCCTTTAGCCAGTATAATCTCTTTTACCTTGCCATTTTCATCCTTAATAATTTCTTTAACAGCATTATCCAGGTATAAGTTGACACCGGACTCTTTTATATGTCTGTGAATAAAGGCTACCATATCCGGATCCAGAAAGGTTAATACCTGAGGAAGCATTTCTACTATAGTTACTTTCATTCCTCTGTGCCTTAAGGCTTCTGCCGTTTCTATACCTATATAACCTCCTCCAAGGACTATAGCTTCCTGTGGTTTATTTTCTTCAATATAATTTAATAGTTTTTCTGCTTCCGGCACAGTTCGGAGGGTGAAAATATTTGTGGCATCCAGACCGGGAATAGGAGGTACAACAGATATGGCACCGGGAGAGAGAATTAATGTATCATAGGGAACAGTTATATCTTCACTTGTTTTTAGATTTCTTACGTTAACAGTTTTCTTTTCTTTATCTATAAATTTGACTTCATGATTTACACAGACATCTATATTGAATCGTTTTTTAAAGCTGTCAGGATTTTGAAGAATCAGTTTCTCTTTCTCTGCAATTTCACCGCTTATATAATAGGGTAGACCACAATTGGCATATGAAATATAGGGGCCCTTTTCAAAAATAGTTATTTTTGCATATTCATTCATACGGCGGGCTTTGGCACCTGCTGAAGCACCTCCTGCTACTCCTCCGATTATGACTATGTTTAATGGGTTCATTGATGTTCCTCCTTATAATTGCTGAGAAGTGAGAGGTAAAGAGTAAGGATAAAACCATGTTCGGTGTTTAACCCTTCATCTTTCACTTCTCACTTCTTAATTACTTTTTATCTCTCCTTAAACTCCACTGGTGATATATAATCGCCTTTTTCTCTCTGTACTGCCTTGAGTCTTTCTCTTTCTTCCTCCAGTACCTGAAAGAGAATATCCGGTGTATCTGATACGTCAAGTTTGTAAATTTTTTCCATTCTATCCAGCTTTGTCAGAAGCTGTGGAACTCTTATGGTGAACTGTTCTATATATTCTTCCTCTTTATAATCTTTATGAAGGACTTCTTTGAAAAGTTCTTTTAAATCTTTATATTCAGGTATGTAACCTCCCGGCGTCTTAATAGCTTTTACATCTCCTCTTACCCGGAGTTCCATCCATTTAATCCAGACACGTTTATCCTCCATCGTATTGAGATAATTGCCATCTTTATTCTTTAAGAAATAGTTCACAGAAAATATAAGAGGTGGATTTTTAACTCTCTTACCAAAGTTTAGATTATTTTTTATATATTCTCCAATAGTATAAGAGAGAAATTCGATATTTGACATTAAATTGAATTTTCTCACACCTTCGGCACCAATAGTAGCAGATGTTGTTTCTGATTCAAGCATAGCACCTTTTGTTATTATTCCATGTTCCCAGTCAAAGGATTGCTGAAGAGGTACTGATGTGTCAGAATCTCTTCCTCCGTATATTATTCCGCTTACAGGAACACCTCTGGGATCATTATATACCTGATCCAGATTCCCAAGTCTGTCTATTGATAAGGTATATCTGGCATTACTGTGGGATAGAGGAATGGCCTTCCCTTCTTTATCTTTTTTCCCGGGGAACCATTCACCTGAATGATTTATACCGGCAGATGGCATTTCTCTTCCATCCCCCTGCCAGCGGGGGATGTTATTTTTATCTATAAGAACATTGGAAAATATTACTTCTCCCGGTGTGTTAAGGACTTCCCAGATAAGTGGATCATCTATGGGATTTACATCTTTAATTATACCAAAAATACCTTTTTCCACATTGACAGTACGAATTTCTCCATCTATTATTCTCAGATAGGCAATATCATCTCCTATTATATTCTCTCCCGGAAGCATTGCAGTAGAGGTTTTCCCACAGGCACTGGGAAAAGCTCCCGTAAAATAGGTTTTCCTCTTATCTGGTCCATTTACTCCCATAACAAGCATATGTTCTGTTAACCAGTCTTCTTTTGATGCCTTATTTATGGCAAGACGCATGGCCAGTTTCTTAAGACCAATAGTGTTTCCGCCGTACTGAGTATTCGTGCTGTAGACTGTATTATCTATGAGATCCATATAAATTCTTCTCTTATCAAGGTTTTTACTTACACTATTTTCCAGTTCTCCTTCGCTGTGAACAAATTTGAAAAAGTCAGCGGGATTTTTCAAATTTTTAAACTGTTCATAGCCTCCTCTGTAAAGTAAATCTTCACTGTGGGCCACATAGGCAGAATCAGTTATCTGTACAGCACTTATAGAAAATGGTGAATTAACCGGGCCAAGGCAGAAAAGCCTTATATAAACTTCACGGCCTTTCATTATATTTTTAAGAATTTCGTGGATCTCTTTAAGCCCTTTTTCTCTTTCAGTAGCTTCTATATGAGGACCAAAATTCACTCCTTCAGGAAGAAGATAGAGGGTATTTTTCACATCCCTTCCCTGATCATAATAATTATCAAAATGCACTGTCTGACCTTCCAGTCCTATTTTCCTTTCTTCTCCGTTTACTATAGCCTTTTCCCTTATATACTGGACGTCCTCTGGAGAATCGTCACATAAAAATACTCTATCAGGATTGCAGAGTATTACATATTTTTCTATAAATTTTTCAAAATGATTATTACGTAGGGAGACCAGCTTTTTTAAATTTTTTTCATCCATTTTATCTTTAAGATTTATCTCCATAATACCTTGAGACCTGCCTTTCTATAAAATAAATCACAGAAAATATTACTAGAATTATATCTTTTTAAGTAATTAAAGTCAAATGAATTAAAATTTTTTTGCACTCTCTATAATATAGGTGTTTAAGATTTTTTTTAAAAAATTAATATTTTTTTAATATAATTCTCTTGCAGTTAGAGAGAAAAATCGGTATGGTTCAATCGTGAATAAAAACTCTCCTATTGTGATATAAAAAAGAGGAAAAAAGAAAAAATCCTTAATCTTTTAAGAAAATTTAAAAGGATAAGGTAAAAAAAGATGAGTAATTATACAATAAACAAATCAGTTTCAGCAAATGTACTCAGAAGTATAGAAATCGATGACAGGAAAGGGAATTTAGATAATTTTACAGACAAAAATTGGTTAAGAAATAATAATTTACCAGCAGAAGATAGTAAAAAACTAATTGAGAAAATAGTTATAATCCTTTCTCTTGTATGTCATAGTTCCTGTAGAGGAATAAAAGAATTTATGAAGATTGTATTTGATTATGACATAAGTATCGGGACTATAAGTAATATCCTTCTTGCTGTAGATATTTTAGAGAACCTCGCCTATCTATTTGTTTATACGCAAATGCAAAAAAATATTGACTTTTCAAGGTAAAATCATGTAATATTATAGTGTATTTCATAACTTTTCATAAAATTTTAAACAGGTAGAGATAATGGCAAAAGAAGTAATGCTGAAGAAATATACAAACAGAAGGCTTTATAATACAGATGAAGGTAGATATATAAAACTTGATGAGATAGGGGATATTATTCGACAGGGCAATGATATAAAGGTTATAGATACTAAGACAAAAGAAGATATAACAAAGCAAATACTGGCTCAAATAATTCTGGAAGAAGAAAAAAATAAAAAAGATCTATTACCCAAAACTCTTCTTTATCAGATAATCAGAGCAAATGAAGATTTTATAAGAGATTTTTTTGAAAATTATCTTTCCATGACAATGGAATCCTATCTGTCTTACAGAGAGCTTATGGAGAAAAAAGTAAAAGAAATGTCCGATATAAGCAGACTTCCTTATGAAATGGGAGAAATATTCATGAAAAGTTTCGGTTTTATGGGTAAAATTCCATCAGATAAAACATAATGTTTTCGCAGAAGCAAAATTGTTTACAATTTGTTAACATAAAATTTCTTAACATTCGATAAATATTTGATATAATGATATTTTAGAAAATACTTTTAAATATTCAGGGGTGATTTTTTTGAAAATAAATAGAAATCTTGAAACAAGAAAGCCTCTTCTTCAATTTTTCACTGAGAAAAAAGGGTCTATGGAAATAAAAGATACTTTTACAGCAGAAATCCCTGGTGAGCTGGAATTTCTTAAAAGTCTTTATGACCTTAAAAGTAAAGCAAAAACTTCTGTTATAGAAGCCATTTTTATGCCAGGAGAAATGTCAGATAATTCCGTTACTATAGCAAGGAATGAAACGCCTGTAGTTATTGTACATGGCACTATGGAAACTGAAGAGTCCTTTACTAACTATAAAGAAGCTGCTCTTGCTACAGGACATCCTGCAGAATTGACTACCTATATGACTGTAAAAGATGGAAAAGAACTGCAGAAATCAGGACAGGCTTTAACAAAAAATATTAATAATGCAAGAAGGCTTATCGCAGAAAAACATATAGAAGAGTTAAAGAAAATTAAAAAGGACCAGAAAGCTATAAAAGAGTATTTTCATATAGGTGAAGATCTATACGGAAAAAGAGATGAAAAGGCAAAAGAGATTTTTCATTTTATTCCGGGCGTGATAGAAAAAGTTGATAAACTCCTTAAAATAGATTCTAAAGAACTGGAAGAAACCTTCAGCGGAAGAACTAAAGAAATAGAAAAAGAACTGGTTAAAGAACTAAAGAAAGCAGGTTTTGCCGGAGACAGAACCAATCCTGATTTGATCTGTGAAAAAACAGCTGCAGAAATAATGGATACAATTGCTCCCAGAGCAGTTTTAGTGGGACACAGTATGGGAGGTTTTGTTGCCTATACTCAGGCCCTTAATCCAAAAGAAGCTCTAAGAGATAGAAATGAATTTACCTATGATGGAGGTAATGGAGTATCAACTGTAATAACTCTTTCTTCCCCTGTGGCAAAAGGAGTATCTAAACCTCTCCCTGTGGGACTTAGAGATTACGCATATAATCTTATAGAGAAAAATATCCTGGATCCTGTAGAAACCTTCCCCGGTATGCAGTTTTCTATGATAAATCCCTTTTTCAACGCGTGGTATAGCTATAATAAAGGCCTATTAAAAGATATGTACGGTTATGGAATGGACATGAATGCCTCAATGATGAATCCCATAATTTATGCAATGAAACCCGGATATGAACAGATTTCAGAAGGTTCTGATTTTATTAAAAAATATGTCCACAGTAAAGAAGTCCCTCCTGGAATTACAGCAGTTGCATTTTATAATCCTGACGATGGAATATCGGAACCGGAAAACTCCGTTCTGGATGAAAGTCTTCCTAATGCCCACAATGTGGAAGTAACAGTTCCCATAACAGAAGAAGATCTGAAAAATCCAAAACATACAAAAGCTACAGAAGCTCATAAAAAAATGTCCTTATATCCCTATGAACATGGAGAAACATTTAAAGAAAAAATACTCAGGGACCCGAAATATATAGTCAGAATCCTTGAACCAGAAAATTATGATGGAGTAAGATGGCAGTGTATGAATACCCTTATGGAAAGACTGGAAAAAGAACCTGATTTATTCGAAAAACCTGAATTTAAACCTGTTCTGAGAAAAATAAAAGATCTTGCAGAAGAAAGACTTCCTTTTACAGATTCTCCATCATATATAGCCCATAAATTAATAGAAAAACTGGGAAAATAATATTTCATTTTAAAAACAGGGGCATGCCCCCTGTTTTTGCTTTTGCACACAAAACATTCTTTTTTTACAAAAAATTTAATATAAATTCCTTTTATTTACTATATTTTTACTGCAGTGCAAAAATATTTTTACGCAAATGCGTAAAAATCTCTTGACAAATTCCATGAGTTATTATAGAATGTATTTACAAACAAAATATAAATTAAGGAGGAAAATAAAGTGTTTGAAAATCAATTAAATTACTGGACAAAAATGAATGAAATGCTTCTGGATAATTATAAAACTTCTCTCAAGGCAGGGCAGGATTTTCAGGAAAGCTTTGCAGGAATGTTAAAGGAAATTATGGAAGCAAACGTAAAAAACACGGTGGATATGCAGAAAGAACTGGAAATAGTGACAAAGAGGAATGGAGAGTTATCTTTTGAGAATATCCAGAAATTCAACAAACTATGTCACGACAATATGGAAAAGGGCATTGAAATAATGAGATCCCTTTTTGAAAAATATAATGTCACAAATAACGAATTCAGAAAAGAGATAGAAACACTCTGGAAGGACAATTACGAAAAACTGGAAGAAACAATAACGGAAATTAATACAACAATTAAAAGTAATCACGAGAAAAATGTGGACTTAATATTCGACATCCTCAAAAAGTCAACAAAAGAAATGGAAAAGGTTGGTCAGAAAATGGAAAAAATGGCAAAATCCAGATAATGATAAAGAGAAAAGGTTGAAAGCTATAATAAATAGTGTTAAGGCGTACATTGTACGCCTTAATTTTAGAAGGGACTATAATATGATTAAGATGGAAGAATACATTAAATTATCGGGAGACCTCATAGAAAGAAATATTACTTTTTTTAAAAAAATGGCAAAATTTAACGAAATGATAATATCCCCTCCTGATGTAAAGGTCGGCCAGACACCGGCAGAAATTGTTTACAGAAAACATAAGGTTAAACTTTTAAGATATATTCCTCAAAAAGAGACTTTATATAAAACTCCTATTCTTATAGTTTATGCCCTTATTAATAGACCCTATATAGTAGATCTCCTTCCTGGAAGAAGTATTGTGGAAGTTCTTGTGAAAAACGGATATGACGTCTATCTTGTAGACTGGGGAGAACCTACGGAAAGCGACAGTAAACATGGACTTCATAAGTATATAAACTTTTATCTTGATAAAATGGTGGATAAGACACTGGAAATAAGAGAAGCAGAAAAATTAACTGTCCTGGGTTACTGTATGGGAGGCACCATGTCTCTTATATATACTGCTCTTTACCGGGAAAAGGTGAAAAATCTTATTACCATGGCAACTCCCTTTGACTGTAGCAGTAATGAAGGACTTCTTTTTCAGTGGTCAAAAGATTTTCCTGCGGCAGAGATTGAACAAATCTATGGAAATTGTCCCGGATGGTTAATGGCCTCCTCGTTTCTACTCATAAATCCTATGAAGCAGATAGACAAGGGATTTGATTTTCATAACGGAATACTTAATCCGTCATTTGTTGAGTTATTTCTTGCCATGGAAAAATGGCTCAGAGATATAATAGATCTGCCGGGAAGGTTATATACTGAAATAATAGAAGACTGGTTCCAGAAAAATCTTTTAATGGAAAATAAATTTGTCCTGGGAAACAAAAAAGTAGATTTTAAGAAAATTACCTGTCCCTATTTAAATCTTGTTGCAGATGAAGATACAAGTATCCCCCCTTCATCAAGTATTGTTATAGGAGATAAAATAGGAAGCAGGGATAAAACACTTATGACATCTCCTGTAGGTCATATAGGTCTATCTGTCAGTGGAAAAGCTCTGAAAAAACTCTGGCCCGAGGTAGTAGATTGGCTCAGGGAAAGGTCATAAAAGTGACTGGTGAATGGTGAATTAAGGTACAAGTATAATGGTGATTTAATGATCGATTCTGACAGGATAAATTGTTTAATTACAGAATTTATTTTAATTGCCATAAGCTAGAAAAGAGGCTTTCTAAATTACTAAAAAATAAGGAGGAATTATAATGGATCTTAAAGATAAAGTTGTTGTTATTACTGGAGGAGCAAATGGTATAGGCGAAGCTGTTGCAAAAGATCTTGCAAAAGAAGGTATGAAAATATCAATAGGAGATATTTCAGAAGAAAATATAGAAAGAGTTGTTAAAGAAATAAAGAAAGCAGGAGGAGAAGCAATAGGAACTGTATGTAATGTTGCCGAAGAATCTCAGGTTGCAGAACTTATGGATAGAACAGTAAAAGAATTCGGAGCAATAAATGTTGTATTTCCCAGTGCAGGAATTATAAGAGACGGTCTTATGCTCTCTACTGATAGAGAAACAGGAAAAGTAGTAAAAAAAATGAGCCTTGATGCCTTTAAACTGGTAGTTGATGTAAATCTTACAGGAACATTTTTGACAATCAGAGAAGCGGCAGAAAGAATGATTAACGGAGGTTTTAAAGGTATTTTATTTACAGTATCCTCTGTAAACAGAGTGGGAGTGGCGGGACAGATTAATTATTCTTCTACAAAAGCGGCAACTGCTATTATGCCTCAGGTTTTATGTAATGAATTTTTTAAAAGAAATATTAAAGGTATAAGAGCGGTAGGAATTGCTCCCGGCTTTGTGGCAACACCAATACTTAGAGGAATGAACCCGAAAGCTCTTGAAGGAATATTAAAAACAGTTCCCATAGGAAGACTGATTGAACCGGAAGAAATATCAGAACTTGTAAAATTCTGTATAAAAAATGAAGCTATCCATGGGGTTACAATTGATATAAACGGCGGACTGAGACAGGGAAATTAGAAAGGAGGTAAATATGATGAGTCATAGTGATAAGAAAAATGTTTTCGTCGATTTTTACTCTTCCTGGGTGGATTTTAATGTGAAAATGATAAAAAATTCTATGGAACTTACTACTGAGGCATGGGAACCGGAAAGTTATGAAAAATTCTACAGATCCTGGTCTGAAAATATGGGAGACCTTATAGAAAAAATGTTCAGAATGCCGGGATTTGCAAAACATAGCTGGGAATTTTTTAAATCTACTACAGGGTTTCAAAAAAACTTCAATGAAATGATAGAAATGTATTTAAAAGCAATGAAAATTCCTACCCATAAAGAAGTGGATGAACTATCGGAAAGAATTAATTATCTTGATGATAAACTGGAAGAAATAGAGAAAAAACTGGATCTCTTACTGGATCAGAAAAAACTGGGAAATAAAAGTACCTGTAAAAGTAAGACTAATGCTAAAAAGAAAAAGAGTGATCCCTGATGGGTAATGCCTGTTTACAGAATAACTAATAGCCAAAAGCTATTTTTATAGAAACTTTTCATCAAAGAAAGGAGACATATTCAATGAACGTAAGTATTCTCGGAACATACAATTCTAAATTTGGAAAACTTGAGGATAAAACCATATATGATCTTATTATAGAAGCAGGGAAGGAGGCTATAGAAGACTCAGGTCTGAAACCAAAAGAAATAGACGCCATTTATGTGGGCAATTACAGTTCGGGTGGTTTCAACAACCAGGAACATCTTGCTCCTGCAGTAATAGATATTCATCCGGATCTTCGCTTTAAACCTGTGGTAAAAGTGGAGGCAGCCTGTGCTTCGTCTTCTGCCGCGATATACCAGGGAGTATATGCAGTTCTTTCAGGAAGGTTTAAAAATGTTCTTGTCATAGGGGCAGAAAAAATGACTGAACTCAAAACAAAAGATATGATGAGAGTTCTCGGAATGGCAAGTTACTGGCCTGAGGAAGGTGGAAAGGGCGATACCTTCCCGGGACTTTTTGGGAAAATTGCCATAGCTTATCAGGAACATTACGGTTACAGTGATAATCAGATGAGAAAATGGCTTGCCCTTTCTGCTGCAAAAGCCTATAAAAATGCTCAGTCCAATCCCCTTGCCCATATGCCTTCAAAATTAACCTGTAATGATATTCTTAACCTCCCTGATGATAAAAATGTCAAAATAGCAGGCCCCCTCAGACTTCATGACTGTTCTCTTGTTTCTGATGGCTCCTCTGCTATTGTAATTACAACAACTGACAGGGCAAAAAGCCTTAAAGATAAAGTTGTGGAATTTGCAGGAATCGGCCATATGACAGATTATCTGCAACTTGGCAAAAGAGAAGCCTATAGACTTACAGGAGCGAAAAAAGCTATTGAAGAGGCTTTAAAAGAAGCAAAAATAACAATTAAAGATGTAAATGTGGCTGAAATCCACGACTGTTTTACAATTACGGAAATACTATTACTGGAAGCTATGGGGCTTACTGAAGAAGGAAAAGGATGGACTCTTCTGGAGGATGAAAACAGTATAATCTATCCAGGAGGAAAACTTCCTGTAAATCTCAGCGGAGGACTCAAAGCAAAAGGCCATCCTGTGGGAGCAACAGGAGCAAGCATGCATGTCCTTATTGCAAAACAACTCATGGGAGAAGCTATAGGGCTTCAGGCTGAAGGTGCTGAAACAGGACTTACCTTTAATATAGGAGGAAGTGGAGCTTCCAATCTCTCTTCTGTCCTCAGAAGAGTAAAATAATTATGAAATATTTTATGTAAAATTACCATAAATACCATAAAAAGGAGGCTTTAAATAATGTTTATGGACCCTGCGCAATTCGGGAAAAACTTTATGGATCCAACGGAATTCAATAAACAATTTTACGGCCAGATGGAACAGGTTTTTATTGAAAAAATGAATGAAATGATAAAAAATCCGGCCTTTCTATCAAGTATAAGTAAAGGAGTGGAAACAGGACTTGACGGTAAAAAGAAATCAGATGACCTTATAAAAAAATATCTGGAAAAAATGAATATGCCTACAAGAGAAGATACTTCTAAAATCCTTCAGTATTTACAGAAAATAGAAACAAAGATCCTGGATTTAGAAGATAAGATAGAAGATCTTTCCGATGACTTAAAGAATCTTAAAAAAGAATATGGAAAGAGCAGGAAAACAGAAAAAAAAAAGTAGAAAGTGAAAATAAAGAGGACCCTATAAATGTAAATATTAAAGACAATATATGGTAGGGAGGAAGAAAAAATGATACCGGACAAAGCAAAAGAACTGCAGGAAAGAAACCTGAAATATGCGCAGATTATCCAGGATGCAATGAGCGGTAAAAGGGAGGATATGGAAAAAAGAATTAAAGAATTAAATCTTGCTTCCACTCCGAAAGAAGTAATTCACTCGGAGACTTCGATAAAACTTTACAGGTTCATTCCTGTAAAGAAAAAACTCCATAAAACGCCTCTCCTCATAGTTCCCTCTCTTATACTGCGTTACTATATAATGGATCTTCTTAAAGGCCACAGTCTTATAGAACATCTGGTAGAAAGCGGAATTGACACATATCTTATTGACTGGGGAATACCGGGAGATGAACACGGCCATCTTACTTTTGACTATTATATTGATAAATTTCTTAAAAGAGCTGTAAGAAAGGTTTCTAGATCCACAGGAGTAGAAAAAATAAATATTCTCGGTCAGTGCCTGGGTGGAACCATTGGTGTTGTCTATACTTCTCTTTATCAGGAAGAAATAAATAAGCTTGTATGCCTTACAACACCTGTGGAATTTGAAGATGCAGGACTGCTGTCTGTATGGACAGACAGAAAAACATTCAATATAGACAAAGTTGTTGAGACCTTTGGAAATACAATTCCAGCTGATTTTATCCATGCCTGTTTTCAGTTTCTGGATGTAAAAGCCACTGTGGAAAGATATAAAAAACTTTATAATAATGTCCTTGATGAAAACTTCCTTTATTACTATAAGGCTCTGGATCAGTGGATAAATGATAAAATTCCTTTTCCCGGAGAGGTTTTCAGAAAGTTCATAAGAGATCTTTACCAGGAAAATCTCCTTGTAAAAGGGAAATTCACGATTAATGAAAAAGTGGCAGACCTTAAAAATATTACCTGTCCTTTATTAAATATAGTGGCGAAATTTGACCACGTATTCCCGGAGAAATCAGCAAAAGCCCTTAATTCTTTTGTATCAGGACCGGTAGATTATCATATAATATCTGCAGGCCATGTAACCCTGGTGGTTCTTTTTCCTCAGAGGGAAGAAACTTTTAAGTTAATATCAGATTTTCTGAAGAAATAAATCACTAACCAGGGAGATGTGAACAGTCCTCGGTAAGCTTCTTAATAGTTCAACTGGAATGAAAATTTCTATTAAAGTAAGGGGATTATAAATGATGGAAATAAATAGAAGAACTTTTTTAAAAACTGTTGCAGGAGCATTATCTACAACTTTTATACCACGTAATATAGCTCTGGGAAAGGAGACAGAAAAAACTATGCTTGTAGAAAAAAAATGCTTTTCTCTGGAAAAATTTTATTTTGAAAAAGCAGACAGAACCATTCCTGTAAAAATCGGATATGAAACATATGGAGAGTTAAACGCAAAAAAAGATAATGTTATTTTAATATGTCAGTATTTTACAGGAACAAGTCATGCGGCAGGAAAATACAAAGAAGAGGATCCTGCCGCCGGATGGTGGGATATGATGGTAGGATCAGGAAAAACAATAGATACAGACAGATACTTTGTCATAAGCACAGATGTTCTTTCCAATATTAACTTTTACAATCCCTGTGTTATAACCACAGGACCTGCCTCTATAAATCCCGATACAGGAAAGGAATACGGCCTGGATTTTCCCATATTTACATTAAAAGATGTAGTAAGACTTCAGAAAGAATTACTTAAGAGTATGGGCATTACAAAACTTAAACTGGTAATGGGGCCTTCTATGGGAGGGCTTCAGGCTTTTATGTGGGCAAGACATTTTCCTGACATGGTGGAAACCATGATTTCCGTTGTGGCAACTCCTATGATAAGACCTTATGGAATAATGGTTCCAAATCAACTGGGAATAGACGCTATAAGACTTGATCCAAACTGGTCAGGAGGTAAGTACTACGGCAAAACCCTTCCCGTAGAAGGACTTCTACTGGCTTTTAAAATACTTCTTATGGCTACAAGAACAGATGACTGGGCTGAGAAGAACTTTGGAAGAAAATTTTCAGATCCGGATTTAAGTCCTTTTAAAAGTTTTGATGAAAAATTTCTGGTGGAAAAGGAAATTGAAGATATTGTTTTCGGAAGGATGGAATATTTTGACGCAAATTCCTATATGTATATAGCAAAAACTAATATTCTCTTTGATTTGAGAGAAGGAGAAGAAACACTAAAAGAGGCTCTCTCTCATATAAAAGCAAAAACTCTTATAATTATAGATGATTCAGATCTTATGTTCACAAGAGCTCAGGCAGAAGAAGCAAAACCTTTTATAAAAGATTGTGAATGTTTTTATTATGACAGTAAAAATGGTCACCTCTCCTGCCTTTTTGATACTCATCTTTTTGAAGATAAGATAAAGGAATTTATGAATAATTTGTAATACAGAAAGGGAGATGTGACCTCCTCCTGATAAACAAATCTGAAACCTGACAAAGAATACCGGACATGAGCATAAAGAAAGGAGCAAAGGTAATGCAATCAAAATTAATCACAGCAGAAGAAGCTATTGCAAAAATCAAAGACGGAGACAGTGTAGTAGTGGGAGGTTTTGTGGGAAGTGGCCATCCAGAAGCCCTTACGTCGGCTCTGGAAGAAAGATTTGTAAAAGATGGTCATCCCAGAGATGTCAATCTCATATTTGTAGCAGGCCAGGGAGACGGTAAAGACAGAGGATTAAATCACTTCGGTCAGAAAGGCATGGTAAAAAGAGCTATAGGAGGACACTGGGGACTTGCTCCGAAACTGGGAAAGCTTGCTATGTCAGGAGAAATGAAAGGCTATAATTTCCCCCAGGGAGTTATTTCCCATATGTTTCGTGATATTGCTGCAGGAAAACCGGGAACAATTACCCATGTGGGTCTTAAAACCTTTGTAGATCCCCGTGTTGAAGGGGGAAAAATCAATTCAAAAACAGAAGAAGAACTGGTAGAAGTGATTAAACTGGATGGAAAGGATTATTTAAGGTATAAACATTTTGATATTGATGTGGCTCTTATAAGAGGAACAACAGCAGATGAATTTGGAAATATAAGTATGGAACAGGAAGTTGCCACTCTTGAAGGACTTGCTCAGGCACTGGCAACAAAAAAAAGAGGGGGCATAGTAATATGCCAGGTAATGAGACTTGCAAAACACAGTGGTATAAATCAGCTCTTTGTGGAAATTCCGGGAATACTGGTTGACTATATAGTTCTTGTGGATATGATAAAAACACCTCATCTCCATATGCAGACCTTCGGAGAACAGTACTGTCCCTATTACTCGGGACAGGTTGCTTATCCTGAAGATAGTCTCTTTAAACCTATGAAAATGGATATAAGAAAAATAATTGCCAGACGAAGCCTTTTTGAACTTTTGCCACTGGGACAGTGTATTGTAAATCTTGGTATCGGAATGCCCGAGGGAGTTGCCAATGTGGCAAAAGAAGAAGGGATTAGAGATAGAATGGTGTTGACAGTAGAGTCGGGGCCTATAGGAGGACTCCCTGCTTCCGGTTTGAGTTTTGGAGCATCCTATACTCCTTATTGCTGCCTGGATCAACCTTATCAATTTGATTTTTATGACGGAGGAGGGCTTGATATAGCATTCCTGGGAGCTGCTGAAATAGACGTAAAGGGCAATGTTAATGTAAGCCGATTTGGGCCGAAACTTGCAGGATGCGGAGGGTTTATAAATATAACCCAGAATGCAAAACAGGTTGTTTACTGCACTACCTTTACAGCAGATGGACTAAAAGTTGAGGCTCATGATGGAAAATTAAAAATAATTCAGGAAGGGAAAGTAAAGAAGTTTGTAAATAAGGTTCAGCAGATTACCTTCAGTGCTGAATATGCCTGTGAGAAAGGCACTCCTGTCAAATATATAACAGAAAGATGTGTTTTTAAATTGGAATCTGACGGACTTCATCTTCTGGAGGTTGCTCCCGGAATTGATATAGAAAATGACATTCTTGCCCACATGGAATTCAAGCCTTTAGTTTCGGCAAATCTAAAACAGATGTCTTCTGAAATATTCAGGGATGTTCTAATGGGCGTAAAATAAATTATAGTTAATATAGAAGTTACGCATTTTGAAAATTCAAAGGTGAAGGATCCATAATACATCATCTCTTTAGGACTACTTCAAATTGTTCTGTAGTTTTAAACAAGCTTTATAGATTACCATAACTTTCAGAAGGATATTATAGAGTAAATGCCGAATTAATAATACTATAATTATCATAAAGGAGGGATACTGAGGATTTTCTCAGGAAAATCCAGGTAAAATTTATGAAAGTACTTATATGTGATTCAATGGACAAACAATCTCTGGCAAAATTACAGGAACATTCTGGTCTTCAGGTAGATGTTAAAGTCGGTATGAAGCCGGATGAACTTCTGAGTGTTATTCCTGACTATCATGTAATGGTTGTGAGAAGTGCTACAAAGGTGACGGCAGATGTTATAAATGCTGCTAAAAATCTAAAACTCGTGGTAAGAGGCGGTGTGGGTGTTGATAATATAGATGTTGTGACAGCAGAGAAGGTCGGTGTTAAAGTGGCTAATACTCCCGCTGCAAGTTCTATTTCCGTGGCAGAACTGGCTATAGCTATGATGTTTGCTCTCTCTAAGAAATTAACCTATCTCGATTCTTCAATGAAACAGGGTAAATGGGTAAAAAAAGGGTATCAGGCAATGGAGTTATATGGTAAAACCATTGGAATTATTGGACTTGGACGAATTGGTCAAGAAGTGGCAAAACGTGCTCTGGGACTTGGAATGCAGGTTCATTTTCAGAGTATGAGAGCTATTATTAATTTTGAGTCGAAAGGATGTGGTACAGAACAACATCCTATGAAGACTATGCTTGAAAAATCTGATTTTATAACTCTTCATACTCCTTTTATAAAGGAACACGGTGCAATTCTCAAGGCAGAGCATTTTGCAAAGATGAAAGACGGCGTCTTTATAATAAACTGTGCCAGAGGTGGCGTTATAGATGAAGTGGCCCTTATGGAAGCATTAAAATCAGGAAAAGTAGCAGGAGCTGCCCTGGATGTTTTTGAAACAGAACCAAATTACAGAGAAGAATTCAGGCAATTTGAGAATGTTATTCTTACTCCTCACATAGGAGCTGCCACAAAAGAAGCCCAGTCCAGAGTGGGTGAAGAAGTAGTGAAAATAATTTTTGAATTTTTTGA
>Ga0302241_1000389_pt1 | contig 41299 bp, 71 predicted proteins | sample AAG_UR_Arg_MG_FD_193532 | JGI IMG/M metagenome (GOLD analysis project Ga0302241, IMG submission 193532) | Enriched activated sludge microbial communities from anaerobic digester in WTTP, New Holstein, Wisconsin, United States - AAG_UR_Arg | ecosystem: Engineered > Bioreactor > Anaerobic >... | reverse complement strand
GCTCTTCATAAATTCCACCATATATTCACGCTTAAAGCTATCAAGCGTATATATGCATTTCTTATTAACGGTTGCAATTGCTTCGCGTTTACAAGCATTACATCTTATTCCAATGCCATCATTAACAGGCGATGACCACTTATCTCTAACGATATCTAATTCTTTAGCGCCACAGGCAGGGCAATAATTAAATACCTTAAGAAATATTTTAGCTATTATGTTGTCATGGTCAAATATGCTCATAAATACCTACTTTCTTTAATCTTTCTTAAAGTTTCTTCTTCAAGCGATTCTTTATTTATTCTGACATTTCTATCATTTGAGCTAAACATAAAACGTAACCCAACCCATAATGAAATCCACCATAATACGTTGTATATATTATTTAAATTGGTATTTATATCTCTTAATATTACATCTATTTCCATTATAAAAACAACTCCTTTGCCTTCCTCATTAACAAATATTCTTCTTCAAATTCTTTTCCATTATTAAATCTTTTATCACAGCCATAACATAATGCAAATCCATTATCAAGATATATAGTAAATGATGGGTTAAATTCATTATGAAATGGGCAAGGGCATCTCATTAATTTATTGCCAACAATTTGTAATTGTAAATATTTTTGATAAATGTTAATAGTTTCCTCAAGGCTGATGTTATCAGTTCTGAATGGCTTAGATAATTCTTCATCCAACATTTTTTTGTATTGTTCAGTATTGTTAAACGATGCAGATTGTTGAACAAGCAACTCTTTTATTAATTTGCCAAAGGCATCTTTGCATTCAAGATATAAATTATTTATATCCATCTTTTCCTGCCCCATAGAGGGTAGGGTAACGACCTTAACCGACTTGTGACCCAGTTTGCATAACTGATAGGCCGTATTAACCGCCCCACGCATTCCTGCGCCGTTCTTATCTGTATCAAACATAATATAAATTGTAGGTATGTTAAGTAATTTTTCAAGTAAGCCTTTTTTCTTACGATTACATCCGGCTATTCCGATCGCAGGAAATTGATGCATAAGTAAAGTATAGCAATCAATAAAGCCTTCGGTAAGTATTATATATTTAGGCTTTTTAAACAATATATCTTCATTGATAAAGACTGAGTTGGGGGCTGCAAGATTAAGATATTTGCGCTCTGCTTTTCCTGATAAATCTCTGCCTGACATATAAAGGGTATTGCCCATCATAGTAATAGGTAGTATAATACGATTCCTAAAGAAATCAATATATCTGCCATCATACTCAACTACTAATTTAGCATCTATCATTTCATCAAGGCCATATCCCTCATATGCAAGATAGGGTTTTATATTGCCATCAGCATATCCAATTTTAAAATAATCAATTAATTCCTCAGACATCCCCCTGGCTAATAAATAGTTCATTGCTTGTTGGTTTTGTTTAAGTTGTTTGTGAAAGTAAGAGGTTACTATATTAAGAACTTGTTGTTTCGCCATCCTTATCATCTCGCTTTTTACTAAAAACATGAATATAAATTTCTGATTTAGGACTATAAGGTATTTTTTTATAATTAAACTGCTTGGTAATAATGTTCATACTTATAGTATCAAGCGGATTAAAATAAGTCAATATCTTACCATTAAATATTGCATAACGTTTAGCATTGCTTGATGCTAACTCATTATATAATATTTGATAGGTTCCAAGTGCTGATTGCCCAACGGTTAGTTGCAATTTGCTTTCACCTTTTGGTTCTATTAAGTCCTGACCAATAATGTATATCTTGCCGTTTTGTGATAGCATTAAATGTAACCAGTCCCAATATCGCTCAACTTCATTATGACTAAGTGCCATCATATGATATGTCCCAGCAAATATAATATGATTATATTTAACTGTTGGGTGTATTTTGCCAAAGTATATTTGTTCATTGAATCCATAAAATTTGTTATGTTGATATATTTGAGCATTAGTAATGTTGTCAGATACAATATCGCTTATTGCCTCCATATCTAAAACTCTATCATCTTTTTTTATATTAGCGTGAGAATTAAACACTTGCCAAAACTTAGATGATAAGTTCTTTTGTATCTGTTCTGATGCCGAATTATCATTGCGATAGAATACTGGATGTTGATTGTGTGTTAATAGCCTCTGCTCTGCCAGACAATTAATTACATTATCGGCATTATAACCAATGATATAATAACCTCTGCCTTCTTCAAAAACTATAAATGATTTCATAAACTCAATATCTCTTGAAAAGAAAACTTCATCAACAATGTTACGTAACTCAGTACGATTAGTCATAACACCATTTGGATAATTTGGGATAACATAAATTGTATTAAGAAAGTTATGAGTTGACGGGAAGAAAATGCATGTGTTAAAATTTACCTTTAATTTTAACATATGAATCATCTTAAAATATTCAAATGGTATGGAATGAGATACTTCAACATGCCCAGTTTCTGTTCCTTGTTCTTTCTGAGATATCATTGCGAATGTTTTATTATTTTTAACAAAAGATATAAGATAACGATTCATTGATTTGTCATGTAAAAGAATTGACATTTTTTTAACATCGAGCCAATCAATTTTAAGGTCTTTAATCCCATCATACAAAGCATTGTAATCTAAAGTTTGTTTAAGCGTAGGCATAACTTTAAGTTTAGCTATATCAATCTTATACTGTTGTTTAGATATAATCTTAGTTAAATATTCTTTTAAACTCTCATACCCAAATGTCTCAAATTGAGACTGGTCTTTGTGGCAGATATAATAACGCAATGGCTCTTCTATATATCTTGATATTGAGCATGTTGCCCCCATCATATGAACGCTATGATGATTAAGCGATTCAAAGTCATCCCATGTTATAGCGCCATCGATAGCAAGGGTATTAAATACAATACATGGTTTAGTTTTAATAATAGGTTCATCTCTAAGATGACCAAGTATATCAGACAATGCTATTATAAAATCATACTTAGACAGGTTCTTTTTAATCCAATCGCAGGCTAATGTTTCATTCTCAGTGACCATTTTATATGATATACGATTATCTGAGTTAGTTGGGTTAAAGCAATTAAGGGAGCATACAATATCAATATGAGTTCTATCATTCAATATTGGCATTATAACATTTGATATTAAGTTTTTATCATAAAGGTCAATAAGATGTTCATATTTACGAGCATCATATGATATATGTCCCGCTATTATTAAAAAGTTCATTATTCCTCCTGGCAGTCGCCATATCTATTCCATATTGCATCTGATAGTGCCATGTTTGCTATAACTTGTTTTGCATCCTCAGCGCTGTCGGCCTCATAAATACATGATGTTGCCATATATAGGCTACCTTCATATTTTAAATATTGTGCATATATTGTTGCATTAACTCTTTGGAGATTTATTGCTTGATAAATAGTTTCTTGCCTGTCATCTTCTATTACCCTTACTTTTATCATATTACCACTCCATCATGCTCATCTGCATTGCTCTTGCGCTATTAATAGCCTTATCTGCTATCTTATCACCAAGAACTTCTTTAACTATAAATTGATTTCTTATTACATCATTAACTGTTCTTATGCCTTTATCAAATAAATCTTTACTTCTTGCTCCGCCAATACCATCAAGAGAACATAAAGCAAGACGTTCTCTAGGGCATCCATATTTAAAACGAGTAGTTAATTCTTGCCACATTTTAACAGCGTTCCATTTGTGAGTTCTAACATCAATAAGCATCATTGCAGATACAATGCGTTCAACATCTTTACGCAATGCTTCAACTGCTTGATAAAAGAATCTTGCTTTAGGATTACGACCCATTGCTTCATTGAACTCATCTTGATTAAGACAAAGCCAATAACATAGTCCTATTTTCTGCTGGGCATTTCCAATAAATATCCCGAACTCATCGTCCGCGACTTGCTTTTCATCTGCTGATACATATGTTTTATTCTTCCATGAAGGAACCATAGCTAATGCCATTGATATAGCAAGATCATGGTCTTTTTCGCTATGAAACTCATCTATGCGACTGAAATATTCGTTAAAGTTACGAATCCAGGCCGCAACATCTTCGGGGATTAAGTACATCTGAGCAGTTACTATTCCAACTTTTGTGATTACATATGTGCCATCGGTCATTTCATTAATCATTCCGCAGCGCTCAAGCCTTGCAAATATATCTTTAGCTTCATATATTTCCATTTCACGAGATTGATGTCGAGCTAATGTTTTGTTATACCAGTTGACCAAATCAATAGGACAATTAATAGACTTATTCATGATCTCTGCAAGCACATGAAATGCAAGAATATTGTTATCGTTCATTTGAGATATGACAGGCTCACCAGCGTTAATGCGAGTATAGTCTTTTTTAAATCGACTTTCTTTAAGCAAGAATATTGCTGTGCCTTCTTTTTCGTATTTAGGTCTTCCGGCACGGCCAGCCATTTGTAATAAATCCATAGTTGATATTTCTTCAAATGGCCCAAATGTTGTTGCAGTAACGAAAACCGTTCTGGCAGCAAGGTTGATTCCCGTAGACGCTGCGCTGGTACTAACCATTAGCTTAAATTTTCTATCATTAAAGTCATTATAAAGTTGAATGCGTTCGTCTCTTGAAAGGTCTGCTTTAAAGAATTTATTTTCAACTCTAAGTGCATCCATACTATTACATATTGACTGCCCAGCCTTTTTAGACCCTACAAATGCTAAATAGCTAATATCTAAATTCTTTTGCATAAAGTAATATATCAATTCTTCTTTTGCCATATTTTCTGTTGCGCCATTTTTCTGTTTAAACCGAACAAATATTTTTTCTAAATCACAGGGGCGATAGTTTGAAGTATAAGTAATGGTTTCTTTCCCATTAAGTCCAATAAGCCACTTCTTAAAATCCTCAATGTTAGGCATAGTAGCAGACAAGAATATTATTCTTGCGTTTGGATTTAATTTTGCAAAATTAATGATAGAGGCTTCTATTTTGTCGCCGCGATGTGGGACTCCAACGAAATGGCTCTCATCTACTATTAAAGCGCCAGTATCTTTTATCCAGGGATATTTACTATCGCCAGAGTTACGACAACAGACATCAAGACATTCAGAAGTTAAGATGTTTAGATCAGCTTCGTTAAGTTTCTGTAAATGACTATCAGAGCGGGTAACATCACCAGTCAATATGCATACTTTTTTGTTGCTAAAATCATGTTCAAGATTTTCCCAATCTGCTATCTTTTCGTTGGATAGCGATTTCATTGGGCTTGTATATATGACTTTCTTTCCAAGACTCATTGTATGGGCTGCTATGCCCTCTATAACTGTTGTCTTTCCGCTTGCAGTAAACGATGATACAATAAGATTAACGTCTTTATCCCACCATTGTAAGCATCCACTCTGCATGGGATTAAAGTTTTCAAATTGAAACTTCATGTAAGGGAAATTAGTCGTAGGAATACATTCGCCATCTTTAGTGCTTTCAGTTGCAACGGTTGTTATTTCAGCATCTGAATATTGCAGTCCTTCAATTGGCGTAAATACTATTTCTTGTTTTTTGGATGATTTTTTCTTTTTAACCATTATTTTCTCCTATTAATCAAATGATTAATTTAATTATAACACATTTTTATATTATTTGTCAATGCTTCTAATATAATTATTTATTATTATTGATGTTTCGGTATGTGTTTTTAGATTAAACTCATCTAATGTTCCATTATTAGACAGTATTGAGTTAAACTCAATTCCAAATGCTGTATTAAGTTCTCTTTGGCTTCTGCTCATTAGTGTTGATGCTAATTTTTCAAATCTGTCTTTTCCAAATCTATCTATCATTGCTGACTTGTTTGTTATTATGTGGATATTCCAAACAAAAGCATCAATACCACATAAAAACTTTTCTCTAAAGAAATCATATTCGTTTAGATATCTATTATCTGGAATTATTATTACTGGAATGTCGCCTATCTCAATATTTACTGCTTTAATAAATGGCATGATAGCTTCAAGTAGTTTCTTACACCATACAAAACTATCATATAATCTCGCGCCATCGCCTTCTTTTATATACAGTGGTCTTATTTCTTCTTTATACGCAGGATCAATTTTAAGTCTTTCTTCATCTATGTTATATTTTTCATGCACATATTTTTTTAATGCATCTGCAAAGCTACATGTCTTTGATTCAATATTTGAATACATTTTTAATGAGTTTTGAATAAATTTAGCACAAGTATCTTTGCCTTGTTGTGGTAGGTCGCTTGATATTAATATAAACAGTGGCTTCATTTTGCCTCCATATTGTTGTAATGTTTTATTTTATCAATTTCTTCATCCGTAAATACACCAATTAGTTTAACTTGCTTCTTTAATTTATATTCTTTGTTTATTATTCTGTCTATTTTTAATTCTCTATACAATTTATTATTAGTTGGAAGATATAACCAACCTCCATCTTTACATTTTTCTATTTCAGCTATTTTTGTAGCTTCTATTTCGTTGTCAGATGATATAATACATTTTATATATATCATTTGTTTTCCTCCTAAAATTCTAGGTCATAAGGAAGTGGACATTCTTTATATATTTTATGTTTAAATTCATCTATATCGTACATTTTTTTATTTAATTTATTGCAATAAAGATAGTCAAAAGACATTCCAACTTCCATAGGTTCAATTAAGCTGCTAATTGGACAATCATAACAATTAGTTATTATCTTTTTAAATATTCTGTTCATTTATTTTCCTCGCTTCTATCAACAAATTTCTGGAACTTTATTTCTGGATATAATGCCTTTAATATTTCATAATCCTCTTCTGTAAGTTCTGGTATCATTGTACATCTAAATAAATATGGAAGTCCAGAATTGCGTATTGTTATTATTGATTGATTAATTCTTTCAATTATATCAATCTCTTTGCTAAACATACTATACTTCTCTAATGGTGCTTTAATATCCATCGCAATATAATCAATTAGTTTGCTGTCTATCAATCGCCTTAATACATCTGGATTACTACCATTTGTATCAAGTTTAATTCTTTTTTTTGTATTTGCTCTTAGCCATTCAAGAAGTTCTTCCAACGCTGGCCATATTGTAGGCTCTCCTCCAGATATAACTATTCCTGTTGCTTTATTATCTTTAATGTCACTTAAGACTGTCATAAATTCATTGTAATCCATTGCTTCATTTTTATCAGTAGCAAGTTTGTAATTATGGCATGCCTTACATTGCATATTACAACCGCTAAGGAATAGTTCACTTGCTATTTCACCAGGAAAATCTATTAGAGTGCTTTTAATGTAACCAAACGCTGGAAGAAACATCTTATCTCCTTTATTTTGTATTTTCTTTAACCCATTTAAGGAATGAACCTTCTTGGTCGAGGCGGCTTATTATCTGTTCGCCTTTAACTTTAAGTATTGCTGGAAGTTTATCAACATTATAATATGATGCCATTGCTAATCCATCATAAGTCTGAGTATCAATAATAGATAGTTTCTCAACTACTTCTGGTTTAGTTAATAATTGTGCTTTAACAACATCGCATTTAGAACAATTAGGCTTTGAAAAGAATAATATTTGTTCTTTAACATTGTCTTCTTTAGTTTCAAACTTAGGCATATTAAAATCAACACGAACCCTATCTTTAAGCTCTGCTAATTTGCCTTTAGTCCATCCAGATATCTTTGACATATAACCTGTAATCTTTGTAATGTTATATACATTTTCAGATTTACATTTGGGGCATTCAGTTAATAAGCCTTTGCTTGTAGTCTGACACGACTGACATACGGTTATATCTGGGCTATCAGATGTTTGTGTGGCCTGTGTATTTTTTAAAGTATATTCATAAAGTTTTTTTAATGATTTTGGGTCGGGTTCATTTTCGCCCATCCAGTTATGAATAATACTTCCAGCCTTTATCATTGGCGCGAACTTAGATTGCTTGTCAATTCTGGTCAAAATATCCATATTAGAATTATAAGCAAAATGCACAGAATTAGTATAATATACATAATTTGTTTTTATGTCGCCTTTAATATATTTAGACGATTCGGGGAAGAATTTCATGTCAAGAAGAGCAAATCTATTAGCAGTTCCTTCTGCTGGAGTTTCTTCAAGGAGACATACTATATTATATTTTTCTGCATGTTTGGCCATTGACTTATTCATGTAGGCTATAAGCTTAATTCCTTCTTTGAACGATTCTTCTGATTCATGAAGTTCATTGCCAGTTAATTTCTTGATACATTCGTTAAGACCACACATGCCCACTAAGAACTTGGCCTCATTTTTACGAAGATAAGGTTTGCCATCCATACCTTCTGCTAAGAAAGAGAGGCAACCATCTTTGCCCTTATCAAGTAGTTTACAGATATAATTATATTTATTTATGTGGCCTTTCATGACTAAATCCATAAGTCTATCTATTTCTTTATAGGCTGCATGAATATCTTTGCTTTTATAGGCTACACGAGGAAGATTAATAGTTATATTCTGCCATGCGCTAAATCTAACATCTTCTGGATGTTCTGCGATGGCGTTTAAATCGGCGGCGCTTAATTCGAGACTAAGACGGCAGCATTGTGCGACCTTAACACTTTCTCCACGGTCATAAAGGATATAAATGCTTCCGCGTTTTGAATTAATTTCACACGCCATATCGACTAACTCGTCATTTACCTCAAAATCAGCTTCTGTAATATGTAAAAGTATTTTAGGAAACGCGAAATTAGCTTTATTGGCATCGCCTTCTGATATAACTTCAAATATTGCTTTAAGAAATAAACGTGCCTCATTTTCATATTCTGCATAAGTCTTGCCATCATAATCTCCGCCAGGGCCAATAGATTTAGTATTGCGAAGATAATTAGGTATTCTTAAATCAACATTAAAATCAACAAATGCTGTCTGTCCACCACGACTACCAGCTAACTGTGCAAATGAATATATAAGATGTTGCGCTACTTGTTTAATAGATTTATAATCCATGTTGGCTAAGAATGGGGCAAAGTAAGCATTAACACATGAGAAGCCAATGGCTCCAGCAAAATAGCACTGTAAATAATTAGCAAAGCAACTAATATGGTTAACGAGAGTAAGAGCATGTTTTGCTGGAGCAGAATGTGCTAATATATTTGGGAGCCTAAGTCCATATTTCTTTATGTATTCAATACTATTGCCAGAGCAGTAACTTCTGTTAATAAAGTCCAAATCATGACAATGCAGTTCGCCTTTAAGGTGCGCGTCTGATACTTCCTTATCAAAAACTTCTCTAAGTGCATATTGTTTTAATATCTGTCCAGCAAGAGTAAGATTAATAGATTCTGGCGAAAAACCAGTATTAGAGTTTTCTGAATTGTGTTCCTCTATAAGTTGTTTTACATCATACATCGGTATAGATAAGCTTGAATATTTAATCCATGCATCATATCCTTGTTCTCCAAGTATCTGATTAACTAAACTACGAATATAAGAAGATGATACATTTTTAAAATTACTTTTGAGTAAGGTTTCTTCAACACGATTAGCTATCGATAGAGCTTCTTGTTCGCTCATATTGCATTCTTTTGTAATTGAATTTACGATCATTTGTTTGTCAAAAACATCATACTGCTGTTCAGTATTAGATTCAATTAGCATTTGAATATCAGTTGAAGATTTTTTTGTTTTGCGTGTTCGTTTGACTTTAATTTCTGGGTTGGTCATTTGATATTGCCTTCCTTTCAGATATAAAGATAGCGTAGAATAATCCACGCTATCTTCAGTTATTTAGGCAAGTTCAATTATATTGCAAGTCGTAGGGAACATTGCTTTATTAAGATTATGTCCAAAGATAAAAGCTTGGACTCCACTTTCAGTTAAAGCATTTATTATTTTCATTAGATTCCCTTGTTCACACTTTTCAATATCGTCTACCATAATTATATTATAACCCGATTTTTTTGCTATTGCAACTTGAATTGCAATCGAAGCTTTTATTTTTCCTGATGAACTCAGCATATTAGACGTCTTATTGTTGATTAATATTTCAAATTCTTTAGAGCTTGGATTCTGCATAAATTCATATCCAAACTCCATTGAATACTCAGTTACTTGCTTGAAGAAATCACCAATATTACCAAGAACCATCTTATTCTTTATGCTCTTTTCACCATCGCCAGTTAGTTCAAGATATAATTCAAATTTAATAAGCATATCACGTTTAGTTGCAAGTTGCTTATCAATTTCAGTTATCTCTCTTTCTAAAGACTGCTTATGTTTAAGTATTGATATATTGCGATCAACAGATTCTATTTCAGCAAATATTATTGAGTTTTCGCTGTTAATAGTTTTATTAATAGCATCAGTATTATCTCTTGATTCATTTAAAAGTTTCCTGGCTGTTATTATTTCTTCTGTTAGTTTTTTTATTTCAGTTTCTTTTGTTTGATTAAATTTTATTTTTGCTTGTTCATCTTGTCTCAATAATGCAGTTACTTCTTCTCTTAGTTTATTGTTTTCAGCTATCTTTGTGTCTTTAATTGAATTAAGATGTACAGCACTGCCGCATTCTATTGTAGGCGATAAAGGACATTTTCCAGATAGTTTAGATATAGATTCGATTAATTCTTTATTAGCAAGCCCGGTTCTATTTAGTAAATTAATCTTATCTTTAAACTGCGATACATATTCATTACGATTAAGTGCTTCAATTTCAGCATTAAGAGAATCAATCTTATCACTAAATGATTTATCATAAACTACATTACTTTTTATTTTATTAGTCAGTTCAGTTCTGTGTTTTTCTAAATCTATAAGAGACATATGAATATTAAGCGCTGATGCTTCATTAACTTTATTAGATTTAGTTATCTCTAGTATTTCAATTTCTTTTTTGATATCTCTGCGCATGTCGTAGAATTTCTTATAATAAACTGGAATATTAGAAGCCGTCATTCCAAAGAAATGAAGTTTTTCGTTGGCATCTGTTACACCATAATCTTCAATATTAATTTCGCTATTGCCAGAGAAATACTTAAATAATATCTCTTGCTGTTCTTCGCCAGATAGATTAAAGAAGTTATAATTATCGCATATCATTTTAAGTGTCTTACGATCAAGTCCAACATCATAAAGAGCATCGATATCCTTAGATTTGCTAAGTTTCTTTTTAATCCCATCATAATAAACAACAGAATCTGGAACAAGCTGCCTTATTATTTTGTGTCCATCAGCAATAAGCGTTATTTCACTTCTAGGATTAGGTATATTAGTTGTGTGAAGTTCTTTCTTATCTCTGTCAGATGCTATGCCAGTTAAAGCATATAATATTGCATTCTTAAGTGTTGTTTTCCCGCAGTCATTCGGGCCAGTAATTATATTAATTCCAGGTTTAAATCCGGCAGTAAATGTGGCCTTATTGCCTACATTTTTATAATCAATAGATTCAATTATCATTTGCGCCTCCAAATTTAATTAAACGCCAGTTGAACCAAAACCACCATTACCTCTGTCTGTTTCATCAAGACTATCAACTTCAATTAATTCAGTATTTAGAACCTCAGATATTTTCATCTGTGCTATTCTATCGCCTATTTCAATTATAAATGGATTATCAGTTGTGTTGTATAAAATAATGCCTACGTTATTTCTATAATTAGCATCAATAGTTCCGGGTGCGTTTTTAACTACTATGCCTTTTTTAAGTGATAATCCGCTACGCGACCTTATCTGCGCTTCATAACCTAAAGGCAATGCCATCTGTAATCCAGTATCAATAAGTTCAGTTTGATTAGCTCCGACTACATATCTTTTAGCTGATGTAAGATCATAGCAAGCGTCAGACGGATGAGCTTTCTTTGGTATTGTAGCATTTTCATTTACTTTTTTAAATTTAACTATTACTTTATTTGAACAATTGCATCCCATATTATTTTGCCTCCACTATTTTATTAATTGATTTACCATAAAATATTCTTAATCTTGTCCAGCATGAATCAGATTTAATTCTAATACATGGAAGAGTTGTGGCTATGTTTTTGTCATTATCAATTATATTAAGCTCTTGTGCGAAGTCATGATAGGCTTCACAAAGGTTCGACACATCTGCCATTGGGCCTTTATCGTAGCCATACATAAGTTGTGTTATTACACAATCTTCAATTGGGAATTTAATGCCACTTGCCTGTAAAAAACTCTTTTGTATCTGTATTTGATTAAGTGCATCTTTTTTTCCATCAATGTATCGTTTATTACCAATAAGACGGCCCTTAAAGAAATTCTTGCCATTCTTTTTAATTAACGGTCTGCCTTGTATTAAGAACTCAATACATTTAATATCATTATCATCTTCAATTATTTGTCCAAGCGTATCCCAGCATGCTTGTAATAGTGTTTCCTTATTTGACATCATCGCCTCCGAATGTAAGGTCAAGTGCCAATACAAATAACAATTTACAGTCAAGGCATATACCAACTGCGCCTATCTTTTTAAAATGCTTGTTACGTTTTTCTTTACGGTTGAAATCTCTATAGCCAAGATGATGGCATTTCTTTTGAGCATCGCTTGGTCTATAGGGTATGACTTTATTACCAGTCGAGTAATGTGCTTCCATCTGGTTCGCCTCCTGATTTTTCTTCTTGTATATTATTGGTTCCTGTGACGGGTCGAGTAACATTGCTTGCCTCCATGTTATCTTCTAATTCTACACTATTTTCCATCATAAATCTATAAATATTTTTAAGATTTACTTCGCCATTTTCACTGTTTTTAAAGCATGTGTCATAATATGAGCAAAAGTTATGAGCCATATCAAGTGTTGACGGACAATAACATTTTTTGCTCATGCCATCGAGAGCCATATTAACATTGACCAACATACGTTCAATATCTTTGTACTCAACATATTTTTCATATGGTTCAATTGCTAGCTTTTTTTGTTTAAGAAAAACATCATATCCAACTAAGTTATCATACTTAAGTCCATTGTCTTTAAATAGCTGAGTTGTTCCATAAACATATAATGGCAACTGATTACTTGTCTCAAGTTTAGAGTCAGAATATCTTTTAGCTGATGTTTTGTGGTCAAGAATCATTATTCGACCTTGTTTATCTCTGACTATAGCATCAATAAACATAAGCAAATAATAATCTTCTCTTGCTTTTTTAGTTATAGGATTTTCAATTGGAGTGGCAATACCTAATTCAATGGCTGGGATAATATTCCCATTATTATCTTTAACATTAACAACTTCATATCCTGCTTGTAAAAAATAATCAACTATTGTAGGAATAGATGCTTTGCTCATTGATTGCATTTCAAGAAATTCGCCTGGGTCTAATGTTGAATCTTTAAATTCATTAGCAAATGATTCATGCCATATTGGATATAATAAATTTAAATATTCATCTCTATCTGTGCTTTTAGTTTTCATTTGGTGTTTTAAGAATGCTTCAATACAAGTATGATGCACATTGCCAAATGCTAATTTTTCTGACCAACCTTCTGGAACTTTAAATACTTTCTGCAATGCCCATTTAAGGCTACATGATGAATAGTTTTCTACTTGAGAATGAGATGTATTACGCATCCCTTCTTTATACCATTGGTCTTTATTAATCCAAATAACATTTTCCATTTTTTTGTTTGTTTCAATAGCCATTATGCAACCGCCTTTTTAATTAATGACTGCTTATATTCTTCAAGAACCTGAACCCAATCTTTTTTAACTTCTTTAGGTTTCCTTACCGAGCCTTTTTCCATACTTCTCTGGCCTCCTTTAAATCTTTTAATGTAAAACTTTTAACCATTGTTTTAGTTTTAGTTGACATATATTCATTTACTTCACATTTAAATACATATGATTTGCCATATTCTAGTGCGTTTTTAATTCTGTCTTTTTCATACAACGACGAAAATACTGTTATATAAAAGTTATATGGTGATGTTTTGGGCTTAACTGTAATACTTGCCATTTCATTTTCATTTTTATCTTTACGAACTTTAATTTCTTCTATCTGTCCATATATATAGCATATTTGCTTATCTTTAAGTAAGTCTTTATCTTTAGATTTACATAATGTTTCATTTAATATATATGGTAGATATTTAAAATCAGGATCGCTTGGACTATAACCAAGGTATTCAAGTTCATGTAACATTAATTCTTTAATACTAAACTCATCAACTATTACTTTTTGAAATTCATTTGGCTTAACTAATTCAACTGGCGGTTTATCTGGCATTTTAGCTTTAGATTGTTTTCCTTTAGCTTCCATATCAGACTTCCGTTTATTATAATCTTTAACTTTAGTTTCGTATTCTTTCCACTGGTCTTTAATACTTTTGTAAAGATTAACAGATTCAAATAAGCTTCTACGATTTAACCCACACAAACCATCAGCAGCGCCTGACAATATAAATGCTTCATAAGTTTTCTTTGGCATATTGAATAGTATATTAATTAGTTTTTCATCTTCATTAATTCCAACGAATTTATCAGCATTTGTTTCAGATATGTCTTTAATTGTATTAAGTCCAATAATACATTTATTATCAACAACAGAGCATGCAACATTGCTATGTCTTATATGAGGCTTAACAACTTCAATGCCCATACGCATTGTTTCATATGCATAGTCAGCAAAATCTTCGCGCTTGCCATCGTTAGAGTTATTAAGCACTGCCGTCATAAATGGTATAGTATAATAACATTTAAGATAAGCAGTTACATAAGAAAGAATACTATACGATACTGCATGTGATTTATTGAACAGATATCCGCAATCAGAGAAATAAGCATTCCATATTTTTTGACCAAGTTCTGCTGTGTTTTCTGCTCTGCTATTGGCAACATACCCATCAATAAACTTTTGCATCATTGCCGGAATTTTATCAACCTTTTTCTTTGCTACAATTTTACGTAAATCATCTGCTTCTTTAAGATTAAATCCAGCTAATTCTTTACATATTGCCATCTGTTGTTCTTGATATGCCAACACATAGTTAGTTTGTTTAAGTATAGGTTTAAGTCTTGAATCAAGTAGTTCTATTTCATGATCAGCCTTACTGCGATTAATCATATACTGGTCGAGAAAACTCTTAGCGCCAGGGCGACCAAGTGATGTAAGAGCGCATATATCTTCAAATGATTTAGGTTTAAATTCCATACAAAGCCTTTGCATTTCAGAGCCGAAATCAAATTGAAATACGCCAGTAGTATCGCCAGTTGTAAATAGATTTAATACTTTAGGGTCATCAAGAGATATATTATGCCAATCAAAGTCTTTAGCATTAGCGAGTTCAAGAGTATTGTCTATTATATCTAATGTTTTAAGTCCAAGAACATCTATTTTAAGAAATCCAGCACGATCAAGCATTTTCATATCCCATTCAGTTGCATGTGATATTATATTTTTATCTTTATCTGCTGATTCTTTCTTTTTAATTATTGGACATAGATTAATTATTGGCTGAGATGTTATAACAACGCCACATGCATGAACAGATTTAGCAGATACAGCCCCTACTATTTTAAGACAATCCTTAATTATCTTTTCTTTATATGGATTGTCTTCAAGTAGTTCCTGTACTTTTTTAGCTTCAAGCAATGATAACATTTTCTTCTGCATATCGCTAAAATCAATATCATCAAACTCAGATAGCATTTCTTCGTCGTCTTCTGCGTCAATATGCTTGAGTCCTTTTATTGCATCATTGACATCTTCATATTTCATTCCATAAAAAGAACATACTGCTCTAAATGTTGACTTTGGACGATAGAATGAATAGTTAGATATCATTGCAACACTATCTTCGCCATATTTATTTATTATGTATTCAAGGACTAAGTGGCGTTTAGTTGCAGGAACATCGTTATCGATATCGGCTTGACTCTCCTTTCTTCCAGCATTATAAAACCTTTCCCATAACAATCCATGTTCAATTGGGTCAGTTGCGTGAATGCGTAAAAGATATGCTATTAAACTCCCAGCCACCGAGCCCCTGCCGAAATTGGTGCTAATAGAGGCTTTTCGGCAATATCTCATTATATCCCACACAAGTAAAAAGTAATCATATAGCCCTGTATCTGCTGTGTCGGGTAATTCAATATCTCTTATTCTATGTAGATATTCTTTTACATTAGGCTTTTTATCAATGCCAAGTTTATAAAATCCTTGTTCAAGCAAGAACCTTAAAAACTTTAAAGACATAGGTTGTGCTGATTCTTTATCGCGTTCAAGGAAATTAATAAACTCTGGATTAAGTTTATCTTCCTCTGATATATTATATTTTATTGTCATTAATGACCTATCTGGATATATATTGAACTCATCAATTTTACTTACAAGTTCCTTTCCATTTTCGATAGCTTTCATTAATACAATTACATGAGGAGCTTCGCCAGGTTCATCATCTATGCCTATATTTTTATGGTTAGCATCCCACATTTTATATAGCTCTTCTTCTGTCATTAAATAAAAATCATGCTTCTCAAAAGAAAATCTATATCTTACTTTTTTGCCATCGGCATTTTCTTCATTATCGCCGGTGTCCATATGCTTTGGTTTATCAGTTATTAATGATTTCATGTTAATACCAAGCAATGTTTCTTGTGCTAAACTATCTTCTTTGTTAATATAATGAGCATCAATGCCAATTGTATATTTAACATTATATTGTTTAGACAGTTTATATAATGCGGTATTAATTTTAGTTTGATTATCTATTGAGTTAGGCTGCAATTCAATATATAAATCATCTCTAAATAGCTCAATAAGGCGTTTTAAATTATTTTCTGCTATATCATATCTATCATGTACTATTGGACTTGCTACAGGGCCAGCAAAGCATGCTGTTGTAGCTATTAATCCCTCAGCATGTTGTGATAAATTATCCCATGTTACTAAAGGAACATAGTAAGCATCTTCATGTGATTGCTTAACTATCTTAATTAAATTATGCCATCCAGTTAAGTTTTTACAAAGTAATATTAGATGATAGCGCTCTTGAGGATTATCTGTTAATTTATCATCTGTTTTCATATATACTTCGCAGCCAATTATAGGCTTAATGCCTTGTGCTTTGCATTCATCATAAAAATCTAATGTGCCGCCAATAGAAGCATGATCAGTTATTGCTATTGCAGTCTGACCATCAGATTTAATCTTAGCTATTGTATCTTTGATATTGTTGATACTATCTTTAGCAGAAAAGATTGAATGATAATGAAGATGAACTAAATCTTTATTCATTAAAATAACCTCATTTGCTGTATGTTATCTTTACTTTCTTTTTTATCTACAAATTGTTGTTTCCATTCTTTATATTGCTTAAGTATTTTTTTATCAATCTGCCAGAACTCCGTTAAAGTAAACTTTGCTACAAAAGTTTCCTTGCAAGAATAACACTTAAAAGACAAATCAAAATCAGCAAAGTCAGGATAAAGAAGCGCGTCAGAGTCTACTATGCATTCTCTTTCTTTGCATTTAGGGCAAATAAATTTCGCCATTAAACTATCCCCCTTAAAATATGAACAATGACATCTACTGTCCACCCATTGCCTAATGCTTTATACCTTTGTGCCTCCGATATACCATCGACATTTGTATAACCATCAGGCAGCGTTTGTAATCTTTCGCATTCGACTGGCATTAGTTTTCTTACATACTTATCAAACATATATTGCCCCATTTTGGCAGCGCCACCACCAGCATCACCGCATAATGTTATTGCTTGTCCTGATGGATAATACACTCTATTTGCCTGCGAGTCTTGCCTATAATATCCTGCTTTATTGCCATTCCCATTGTCATTTGATATTTTAACGAAAGGCGAATCATTAACAATATATTTTTCAAAACCATATATTTCCAATATATCTTTTAGCTTTGGTGGCTGGTTTTTTATCATTGTGAATAAATCAATTGGAATGTTTGTCCAATATAATCTTTCTCTTTTTTGAGCGCTAAACATGCATGAATTAATCTTAACTGGCGATACACCTACTTCTTTAGATATAATATCTTGCCATTCTTTTTTCATTTTAACATTCTCTAATAAGAAATATTTAGGTTTTAATTCTTTTAAAATTCTAACAAACTCGAAAAATAACTTACTTTTGCCGCTAAACCCTTCTCTTTTTCCAGCGTTAGAAAGCGACTGACATGGCGACCCGGCAAGCAATAAGTCAATAGTTGGCAAATTATTAATGTTAATTTTTGTAACATCTCCAAGTTGAATTGTATTTGGAAAATTATGCTGAGTAATTGTTATTGCGCTTTTATTTATTTCAGACGCATAGTATTTATCTATTTTTATTCCAGCTCTATTTAACGCAACTTGTCCACAACTTATTCCATCAAACAAAGATAATATATTCATATATCTCCTTTATGTCCTAGAGCCGAATTAACGGCCCTAGGATTATATGATTATTTATTAATTAGAATGAAAGCCCAGCGGCAGGAGCCTGAGCCGAAGCAGATGCTTTTTTGAATTTATTATTATAAGCTGTCAAATTAGCGTTATGATTAGGGTCTGTATAAGTAAAGTTTTTGCTTGTGTACATTGATATAATATAGTTTTCAAATTTAGCTTTAGCGTTATCTGCTATTATAATTGCCTGATAGTTATTTTTCCATTCACCTTTATCTGTTTTCCACGGAGCATTAGCTATGCTTAAGAAAAATCCTCCATCTTTCTTTTTGCATATTTCGCCTCTAATCATAAGGAAATCATCAAATACTGCCGAAAAACTTGCCACTTTAAATTTGTTGTTCTGGATTTCCTTGATAAATACGTTGGTAAGATTCATTATAAATTCCCCCTATTAAAATTTTTTATTGTTACTGTTATATCTATAGTTTGATTTTGTTCTCGACTCTTGCTCTTCTTTAATAGTTATGTATTGCTGTATTCGTTCCTCTGATGCATCTGCTATCCTTCCCGTATTCTTATCATGCACTATCCATCCTTTCCCTGGGCTGCCGTGTCTATTTTTTAATAATATCCATTTAATTAATCGCTGAGGTAACAATGATAGTGGGCCATCAACTTCTTCTGGTGGACACCATAGCATTACTACTCTATCAGCAGTTTGTGCTATTGCTGAAGTTCCTTTAAGGTCTCTCAGCATTGGTTCGCGTCTAACAACAGAAGCATCTGATTTCATTTTAAAATCATCGCCCTTGCTAAACTGTGATATTACTATTATAGATATTTTGTAGCGCTTACATAGTTCTTTAAGATGGATTATCATATAGTCAAGCACTTGCCGTTCGTTATATCCTGGGATTGTAAGTCTTATTAATTGAAGATAATCAATTACGAAAAACTTAAATCCTTTCTCTGATAGATTTCTAATATACATGCAGATTGAGTTGAAATCAAATACATCATCGTAGATGTATATTTCTTTGTTTTCTGCTAATAACAATGCTCGATTGTATTCAAATTCATCTATTGTTTTATCTATTATTTGGTGAAAGTTAGCATTCTTAAGATAAAGAGCAATTCTACGATGAATCATATCAATGCGAGGCATTTCCAAGCAAAACCATCCAACTTTAATGCCATATGTTGATGATATGTTTTCAACCATTTGTGTACACATTAATGTTTTACCAACGCCAGTGTCAGCAGCAAATACTAACAAGTGAGACATCATAAGGCCAGTTTGTATTATAGTATCAAATGATTGTAACCCAGTTTTAAATGTAGGCTCATTACTTAATTGATATCTTTGAGCCTCTGCAAATGCATCTCGCTTGTCAAATCGCTTTGTTGATATTGCGCCTTTAACTAATAACTGCTGTGCTTTTTCAATCTCAAGTGCTGATGTTGCTAAATTAGATGACTTCATTAACTTAGTCGGTAACTTGGTCGAAAAGTATCTTAGCTTATAATGATGTAATATCGCAGCCAATATTTGTTCAACATCTGATATTGAGAATGAATTGCGCTTAACACAATATGCTGAATTTTTAAGGGTTTCTTCTATTATTGAATGAGTTAATATAACGCCACTGAATATATAGTTTTTAATCAGTTTACCGACTTCCGAATCTGATATCATGTCTTCAGTTATAGCAGATTCAACAGTTGATGCCAAATTCGGAAAGTCAGCAAGAATGCACAATAAGTCAACCTCTGTCTGTATAACAGGGTCGCCCGAAAGGTCAGGGGCGTTATCTGAGGCTATAGCATTAAAGTCTTTGACCTTTTGGGACATTTCTTTCTCCTAAAATAACGGTTTAGCCGGTTCAGTTGACGTAGGTTTATTAAACTCAGTATTAAGAAAATCTCTGAAGTAAGTAAGTTCCCAAATAGTCATTGCTTTGCTTGACTTAGGTGTAGGTGTATTAAATGCCTTAGACGATAAAGCCTTTAACTGTTCGCCGGTTGTAAGTCCAGCTCTTGTAGCTATATCCATAATCTCGCCAAGCACTTTCTGGTGATCAGTCGTAAACTCAGGAGCAGCATTATTAACTGGCGGCTGATTAATGGGCTGTGGCAAAGGTGGCGTTGTTAATACTGGCGTTTGAGTTGGAGCAACTTGAGGCGGCGGTGTAGGCTCTGAGCCAAAAGATGGCGGCGGTGTAGGCTCTGAGCCAAAAGATGGCGGCGGTGTAGGCTCTGAGCCAAAAGATGGCGGCGGTGTAGGCTCTGAGCCAAAAGATGGCGGCGCTGCTGGCGGCGCAGTAGGTTGTGGCGAAAATGTAGTAAGTTCTGGAGCATACTCACGAACAATAGGAGAACCACTCATACGCCATTCTTCAAACAATATTCCTACAGCATCATCCATAACAATTTGTCCACTAAATACCCCTGTTCTATCTTTAGATGTCATAGCGTAGTGATCTAAGTTCATATCAAACACCGTAGTAAATTCAAATTCAATTCCATCTCTAATAATTGGTTCTAATCCAACTTTTTTCGGTGCTTGCTTGCCTCTATCATTAGTTTCCATTACATACCCTTGTTTGGCTCTTAATGTACAAATTATAGTACACTTTGCCTGCAAAATAGTATTTATCATTTTATTAAATGCTGGGGTTACATACTTCCATTTAGCATAACTATTAACCTCATTAGAATTATTGACCATATCTAATGCGCCGCCTGTTGCGTTCCAAGAATGAGATAAACTGTCAATAATAATTACTTGATATTTCCCAGCTTTTACAGCCTCCAATACAGCCTCACAATATCTTTGAGGTGAATATGGCGGCCCAAACTCAATAACATCAAATTGGCCTATTACTTTAGAGATGTTTTTAATTGTTGCCTTTGCATATAATTCTGATGAATTGTTTTCAGTATCTATTACAAGAATCTTTGACCAGTCTTTAGTAATGCCATATGCTATCATTAATGCTGATAAGGTTTTGCCTGCACCTGATGGGCCAGATATTGCTATCTTAGGTGATACCTGGGTACGCTCTGCTTTTCTGATTTGAAATGCCATAATAAGAACTCTCCTTTTAATTTTGTGATTTTGATATTAAAAATGTAAAAATAATAAGTAGTATTTTAAGTATGATCATATAACCGCCTTATATTTCTTTAACGGTATTAATATTTTCATTTGGTATCACATAATTGGATGGTACAACCTCACTCCAATGTCGTGATACATACTCTTCCATTGCCATAATAATAAGGTCAGTTTGATTGACTCCCTTACCAACTGCTATCATATTAAATTGATTGATAATAGTTTTAGATTTCTCGTCAGAATCTTTGACGACAATTGTACGAGCCATAAATTTTAGCCTCCAGTAGTTTGATTAATTTAATTATAACACATCTTTTAATTATTGTCAAGATGGTTTTATAACTTCTTGCAGTTTTTCTAAGTTATTTATTAAATTATCTAATCTTTTAGATTCAAACGGCAAAACATACACATGTTTTTTAAGCATATTAGTTATATCGACATCTGAAATTTCTTTAAGGCAATTTAATAAATACTGTAATTTAATAGGTTTAAGTTTTATGTCTTTATCGCCTGAATAGTTAGACTTGCTTTTAAAATCTATACTAATCTCAACGTCTTTGCCATTATTATAATCTTTATCTTTGAGTAATGTTATTTTATCGCCATATCCATTTATATCTATTTCCATTTTTTCTTCTTTGCCGGTTTGGGTATAATTTATGTTCATGACATCTCCTTTATTTTATTTCCCATTTATCAAAAGTATACATTATGTCGCATGAGCTGGTTACTGTTTCTTTTTTATAAAAGATATTAATTTGGTTGTGGCCGTTGTTAACAAATGTTTCAATATGATGTATTATATCCATGTTGTAGACATCAACAACATTATTATAATAAACATATAACAATTTCATATATTCTCCTTAGTTGAACATATTTATTGGTGTTCCTTGTCTTTTAAATGTTCTTGTTAGTTTTGAATTATATGCTGTTGATTTCCACGGCCCTGTTTTACTAAATGCCTTATATCTTTGTATTGCATTAACATCGCCTACAATATTAACGACACAATTTCCTCTTGCATCTTCATCAATCTCAATATAACTAACAGCTGCGCCACACTCTGTTAGGCTTAATAAATCATCAGGCATTATTCTTAGTTTATTATTTACTAAGTTCATCTTTCAATCCTTTCTAATTTTAATATAATATTAAACATTTCGCCAAGGTCAAGTCTTCTGTTCGGCAGAAATACTTTATGTTTAATTCCCACACAATCAAACTCTTTAGTTAAATCAATATTATTCCCCCCGCTATTTATTGTTATTCCACCGCTATTTACGAACAATACATATTTACATTTAATCTTATATAGATAACTACAAATATAACTTAAATCAGCATATGGAACATGAGCAGTATTGAATACTTTAATATTATCAGTATTAAATATAGGATTACTTATAATTTTCTGGTTAGTTTTCATTATTACTTCATCATATTTTGCCATTAGTTTATAAGTATGTGATAAATATTTTTTTATATTATGTAATTTATCAGATGCCCAATTAATTATTTCATGTAATATCTTATTAAGTTCCTCTGCGCTATTTTCCATTACTCTTGCCATATACACCGCCTTGTGCAATATCATTGATATTGGACTATTGTTATTAAAGAAATTAGCGGTATCACAATCACGAGCTATTTTAATTAATTCATTTCTTATATCTATCGATATTGATTTACCCAATGCTATTAACGCTGCACTTATCATACCATCACAATCAGCCCCATAAAATATAATTGTCCTACTTAATGACTCAATATATTGCATGTCTATAAGTTCAGCACATGATTCAGCACTATTACTAACACATAAATAATTGCGATATTTAGTGATAATATCTTGAGGCCATTTATGATGGTCAATCCATTTAAATCTACGCATTGGAAATGTTTTAAATTTATATAAAACAGATAATGTTTCAGATATATTATTAAATGACGGGCCAATATCAGTTATTATTATATCTGAATAGCCTTTGGATATTTTAAATATATCGCTTTTAATGCCGCCATATGTAGGTGCAAAGGTAATATTAGGTAATTCTTTAGTTTTGATTTTAGGTGTATGTATTTTGATTATTTTAATATTATGTTTATTTTTCAATTGTTTTTACATTCTTTCTGGGCTACATGTAGTTTGTCGCTTGCCATAGCACCAGCCGCCACAATTATGACATCTTTGAGTGGGAATTTGTTCTAAGTCATTTTCATCTATTGGCCTATAATCTACTATCCCTGCCCATTGTTTTGCAGTTGGGTCAACAATATTATTGTTTATATCTATAAGCCATTGGTGCTGATATTCTTTTAAGTTTTCAATTATAGTAACCATGCCTTTGACAATTTTAAGCTCAGGAAAAGCCTTTTGCATTTCTTCACTGACTTCTTTGCATTTGCGATAAATGCTTCCATTATAGTTTTGAATCCATCTTTGATATTTATTCATAAAAAATTTATTCCTTTTTTACTTTTTTAAATTATTTATTTTAAGGCGACCCTCTGTTGAACATGCACTTAACATATTCTTCTAATGGGTCAACCCAATGTATTTCTTCTAAAAAATATTCTAACCCTTCATCACTATCACAATTATCAAACCATTGTTCTTGTATTTGTATCGGTTTAATAACTTTTATAACTTTATATGCTTTCATTGCTGTTTCAGTATTAATTGCCTGTTCAAGCGCCTTACAACTAATACCGCTTACCGTTACGCCCTTATATATTAACTTGCCACATATCGCCTCTGTTTGCGCTAACACATCGTCAGTATATAATGGCAACGCATAAAACGATATCATATTCATTATCTTACCTAATCGAGCAGTCATATTTGCCTGTAACATTTTAGCATTATGCAATACATGTTCAGACAATCCTTCTTCTCTTACCTTTACTATTAACCCAACTGTAGCCAACATATTAAATAACCTATTGGCTGAGTTTTTATCTTTACCATTAATCTTACCCAGATATCTATTACTTAAGAATACCAACGGTTTATCCCTATAAACAAACTGACTACTACATGCTCTATCTTCCTGATATTTAACCACCGTCGATATATCATTCCAATACGCTTTAAACAGCTTATTAATGTTTGGGTAGTCCAAACTACCTTTTACGCTTTCAAGTGCCTTTAAATTAAATTCTGTGCGTTCCTGAACGTCATTAATATGTTTAACTGAGGTTATAACTTTTAATTTAGCTTTTAATACTCTTACAACATCTCTTGCTGTTATATGGCATAACTTAGCAAGCATATGTATATTGTTAAGCGCTTTATCCTCGCATTTATCGCTATGGCATGTATATAACCAATCACCTGATTCTGCTTGATAATAACTTGCACTTGGTTTACTATCATTATGAAAGAAACATTGAGTGCTTTTATTAAACTCAAGGACTTCTTTTAAATCTATTGTATTAATAAATTTAATAAAATCTTCATACTTAAAGTAAAGCTTATTATTTCTAATTAAACTAATATATTTATTATCTTTATTTATATTAATATTTATATTATTAATATTATATAATTTATTAATATAATTATTATAATATATATTATTAGTTATCTTAGTAGTAGTAACCCTATCTTTTAATTGTCTCTTTTGCTTAATTTTTATACAATCTTTTTTATATTCATACCCTAACAATGACTTGATATCATCAGTAGAATATTTTTTATCTACAAAATGTACAAGGTTAAGCATGAACGGGTCATTAACATCTTTAAGATGATAAAAACCAGGAACTCTAAGTAAGCGAGATTTATTAATTGATTTAGAATCAGGTTTAAATCCTTTTGAGATTAGATAGCCATGTAATCCATGTTGATATTGCTCAAAGTCTTCAACATCTATATTAGAAACCACCCAATACGCATGTGGCCCATTCTTGGAGGCTACAATCATATTAGGTGGTATTTCTAAATCTTTAAGCTGTTGAATAACAGAATTGCGATTATCTGCGCTATAATCAAGCTCGACGAATAGCGCGTTGATGCGAACAACATTATTATCGCTACGTTTTCCTTTAACTTCATTGACAGTAAGGAATACGCCACGAGTATCATAAGTTTGAGCATAGGTAGCATGTTCAGTAAATTCTTTTATTGATTTGTTGTTATTGAAATATGTTTTAGAGTAGGGCGCATAATCCTTGTGGATATTATCGAGACCAAAATCAAAGTTGATAGGACGGTCAGCTTCATATAAGAAGTTTAAGAATTTATAGGTATCGTTTAAACTCATAGCTCACTGTCCTTATTATTTTTTTTGACCACTGCCACGGGGAACGAGGAACAGAGTTCCTCCCCGTGGACAGTGATAAATTCATTATAACATATTGTTGTATTAAATGTCAAGACTCTTGGGCAAATTTTATAAATATTTCATCGAGGTATTCTTTAGTATAATATCTTAAAGCCCCAAGTTGTCTATCTTTAATTAAGTTTAAAGGGCCATTATATTGTTTATAGGCTTTATATCCAAATTTACTTTTTTGATTATTGTCTAAATATGGATAAAATTTATCAACATAGCTGTTAATTGTATAATATCCATCTGGTACTTTATCTAATCCTAAGATATATTTTTGATTTTTCCATGCTACTTCATTTGGTTTTTTATGCATGGTTCTCTCCATTCTTTATTCTGATTTGTTAAAATGAACGCCCTCTGAAAAATATTTATCAGAGATGTGGCATGCAATGCTGCCATGTTCGTCTGTTTCTCGATTGGAAAAAATAATTGACCCATCATCAAATCCCCAGACTTCAGTATTTGCGTTTAATTTTTTTAATTCTTCGATTAAGCTGGCTGCACTTCTCCATCTTCCTTTTTAAATTCCGTTAGAATCGTCAGCGACAGGTTCTTCGATTATTTTCTTTTTTCTGCCGCCTCTGGCTCCGTAATATCTTGCCGAATAACAAGTGAGAATTTTCATTATATCTTCAGCAAGTTCTTCTTCGTATCGCTTCTCTTTTACTTCCATAATCTCAACTTCAATCTCAAGATTGGAAAAGATAGCGTCCAGATATTCATAGCCGAACCGTGCAAGCCTGTCTTTGTATTCAATAAGCACTCGTTCGACTTTGCCCTCAAAGCACATTTAAATTCGTTATAATCGGCGGAATTAAAAAATTCTTTTCATAATACTGTTTTATGCGAACAGCCGGCGTCTCTGTTTAACCAGATTCGGCACAAATTTATTTTTGTCGTCTTGATCTTTGAATCCGAGTCTTTTATAAATATTGCCGCCAATCCCTGGAACGACATTTCCAGCTCCATCTTCGTCGTTATCGACGGCGAAGGTAATAAATTTAAATTTTCGGTTTATTTCCTCATTGAAATCTTTCATTAACTCGTCTGCCGCGGTATGAAACATTACCGGCGCCATAATCAAGATCCGTTCGGGATGTATTTTTTCAATAATGTTTAAAAGATTATATTTTACGACGCAGCCGCCATGAATTATAGACTTCAATACCACAAGCACGTCTTTGTCATAACGCGGCTCTTCATATTTTTTTACGATCGGCGCCGTTTTAATATCGAGACCTTCGAACGGTTGAGTTCTCGTATTCCAATAGCATGCAAGCGAAAAATTAACGGAATCGGCATTCAATTTATCTACGATGCCTTTAGCAAGATAGTCGGCATCTTCGGTAGTGCATACAAGATATACCGATTTCCCTTCCAGTTCGCGCAACAATATTTCGCCGAAATGGCGTCCAACTTCGATCAAAGACCGTCCATATTCCAATGCATCTATTCGCTGATCGGCCAGTTTCATCAGCAAAGATTGAACATCTTTATCGGCGGCGTATTGCGTATATTTATGGCTCATAATAAAACCTCTTCTAAATCATCTAAATCTTCTTGACGAAAACGCCTGTGGTCGCCAGAGGTCTTGAATGATTTTATTTTGTCGTTATTGGCGAGTGTCTTGATCGTGTTTATAGATACCCCAAGATAAGCACTCGCCTCTGTTATCTTATATATTTTCATAAATAACCCCTGCTCTAAAAGATAGTTATAACCACTTAATCATTGGTTGACCTTCATATCCCTTTTCCCATACAAACCACGCAAAACACATTGTGCTTGCCCACTTTTTCCCTTTTTCATCTACTTCACTACCGTTCCGTAAAGGATTAACTCTCTTGCTAAATACATAAACCGTTTTCAACGGAGTAGTTTCAAACATCTTTTTTCGCTCGATGCCTTCCAATAGCTGTATTTTACAGAATATTATTACTTTTTGAGTAGATAACTCTAACGCTCTTTCTATAAACTCTCTCGCATATTTAAAGGGCGGATTCGTTATTATGTTATCAAACTTTCTATTAAATTTATTGGTTAAAAAGTCAACGCCTCCAGTGCCATAACCCCTATTAACCAAATCAGTTGAAATTATTTCTGAATTAGGGTATTTATTAATTAATAATTTGGAGATATGCCCCTCGCCACAGGCCGGTTCTAATATACTTCCAGAAAGTTCTATTTTTTCTAATAACATATTGGTTGCTACATGGGGGGTTGCATAATAGTCATCCTCAACTCTGTCCCGACTTTGACTTGTACCCGCCAAAGCATAACCCTCTAATACCATAATTATTTTCCTTCCTTTAACTTTTTTATTAACTCTGCATTTGAGTCCAGTATCTTCTGCATATCTTCTACGGATATGTCAGTTTCCAAAGGCTCAAAGAAATAAATCTTTTCCTCTTCGGTTTCGTAGTATTCCTTAGTCACTTTGATAATCTTCATTGCTGCCTCCACTAAATTTTATCATAGTTCTTGCCAAAAGTCAATCGAATTTAACTGATTTTTTATTAATTTGTTGGATTTTTACAAGCAGTTATAACCTGGTTTATTTTTCATATTAATTACTCCTCATATCTCTTAACTCTTCTTCTAAGTCAGATATATATTCTTTTAATTCATATATCATATTATCTCTCTGTGCTATTATACCTCTAAGATAATCTATTTCATTTTCTAAGTCAGTAGTATGATCTGAATGTTTTCCAAATTCGCTTAATAATATTTTGTTATAACTATTCCCATCCCAATCAATTTTAAGTCCAGCTTCTTTAGCTGTGTCTACTATGGTTTGGCCAACAATTTTGTTGTCGTTGTCCTCGCCTGAAATATGCCCATATCCTATATATACTGTATTATATTTTATTATATCCGCTGCATTTTGCCTATGATAGTATGCATACATTTGTTTTTTGCGTTTTTTTAATAAATCATCGATTTTGGCCAAAGAACGTGAGGAACAACATGCTGCATTTTGAAGAGCGACAAATCCCTCGTTTCTAAGTAATTTAAATAGTTTATTAAGTTTTTCTTTTATCATTGTTTATCTCCTTGCTATATTATCTCCAAATCCATAGTTAGCATATTGTTGTATGTTATGTATATATGCTATTGGTGTTGCATGTACATATTTAGGCAATTCATATGTTTGTTTTTTAGTTAAACAGCAAATATCCACTCGATTGCGCCTTATAGCAGACCCAACATCACATGCTACAAATATTACATTTGGAAACTCTTTGATTGTTAATATCGTTCCTGACTTTATTATCCTTGGATCTGTTGCTATTGATACATAACTGCTAAACATATAATCTTGTAGAGGGCGCAACTTATTACCAAATCTATCTTTAGTTCCGCCCTCTATTGCTCTTTCTGCCGCCGTCATTTTACCACTGATATAATAACCAGTGGCTCTTAATTTTATTTCCTGTGTTTGTTTTGCCTCTACAAATGTACTCCATATTAGTGTCAAAACGAGGGCTAATACGAGTTTCTTCATTATAACCACCTTTCAATATTTATTAGGTGGCCTATTATAACATAGATTATTGATTTTGTCAAATCGATAAAGGCGGTTTATTTAATGATATAAAACAATCCACATCCTCGATTGAATTAATTGACTCTTCGCTTATATTTGCCCCATAAAACTTGTCGTTTTTTAAAGTAAATTCTTTAATTTTCGTCAATGCCTGTTCTGCCATACTTTTATCTGTAAATATAAATGATATATCTTGGTCATATTCAAATGGCGTTCTGCAATAAAATTCAGCTGCATATAGTTTCATATTTCCTCCCAATCATTAATTCCGTTCTGATGTTTTATTCTTCGCCCTTCTGTTTCAAGCCAATTTTCTCGATATTCTTCTGTTAACACTTCATCTGAACATTTGTATTCTTCGGCAGTCAACGACATAAAAACTCTAAGCCCATCTTTTGTTTCTGTATGCGTTTCTTTTATTGCTGTTTGATATTCTGGCATGACTATAGACTCAATTATTGTTTTTACAATGTTCTCTTGAGTTGGTTCTTTATTTATTGGGATTTTATGGAAACAATTATAAGACGGATTGCATTTTAAATCAAAACAGATATGCTTTTTATCTGATGTAAGACTGGCATATAGTAAAATCATAACTTCCTCCTAGTGCATTTCAAATATTACTGATGACCCAGGTAATGCTTCAAAACAAAAACCACATTCAGAGCAATTACCTTGGCATTTAAATCCTTGATATTTATATAAGTCTTGTTTGTTAACTGACCTTGCTATTGATATATTCTGTTGTGCATGGTATTTTTGATCTTCCCATAGACTAAAGAATATATGTAAATTTTTGGGTATTTTAGCGAAACAATTATATGTAGAAACTATGTCGTACATTTTAGTAAAACACAGGAATTTTGTCTTGGAATATTCTTCTGCTATTTGAACCATGTCATTAAAATATTCTTCCCCTAATATATCACCAGATGCATGCCATCTAAAATATTTAGGTTTCTTTTTGATGAGATATTCTTTAATGTCTTCAAAGTATTTATAATGATTTTTAGTTACTAATTTATAGTTATTATCATATGCTGCTTTAGTTTGCGGATATTGTAAATATGCTTTTTTAGCATAGCATTTTTTTGCACATAGGTTACAGTTACCGCATGATTTAATTGGCGGCAATGATACACTTGGTATTTTGCCCATTTTAGTATTGCCCATTGATATTTTTACTTTCATTTAGTTATTCTCCTTTTAATATCTTTTTAATTTCATTTAACTGATTAGATTCTTTATATAATTCATCAATGCTATGGTTATCAAATTTATACTTATTGCCAGCAGATATATTGAATATCTCTCTTTTATCTAAGTCAATAACTAAACACTTAATATCTCTGCTATCTTTAATTGTTATTTTATTGTTGCTATATTCAAATGTATCAGGCTTAAGTGGGGAATTTAATATTACTTCTTCTTTAGTTATGCCGTTGCTTCTGTTGTCAAGATATGGTTTCTTCCCTCTTCCTGGCGCTTCAAAATCTCGCCCAACTACATTATAATACCAAAGTCTTAGTCCAACTAATGTTTGAGACATCCCTGTTCCTGGTTTTAATTTATTCCTCATGTATAGTGAGTGGTAATATCTTAGTTTAGAGTATTTCTTACAAAAATCACACATTGTTTCTGCCGTATTTCCCATTTCAGTGCATTTGCAATATTTATGATATTCGTGTCCAGATTTAAACATATTACTTCTCCTTCTCTATATTTAATTCAAATAATAAACTTAATAGCTCTTGGCTTTTTTCTTTAATCTCGTCTAGCTTGTTTGTTATATTTGTTTTGCCATTGTTAAATATAATATATTCGCCATAACTATCAGTTCTTGCTCCAAAATATTCTTTTCTAATATCTATGGCAGCATTAAGTATATCTTCAGCGTATTGTTCAGGTGTTGCTTTTTTAGTCATTGTTATTTTCCTTTATTACGATGATAATAATATTATTTTATATTCACAATTAGGACATTTTATAAATGCGTCATATTGAAAAACATCAACAATAAATTTATTGCCTTTGCAGAATTTACACTCAAAGAAATCGTTCTTTATTTCTAAAAAATCTGCTCTATCAATGAATCCATATTTTATGTTTTCAATAATAGATTTAGATTCTATGGAATCATGAGCAAATATCCAATAAGGAATGTATTGTTTACGGATGCTAAGTCCATCTGATACGTCTATTTCTTCATCGAATTGATTGTATATTTTTAATATCTTTTTAATAGGCCAATCAAATACAGTATCATCATCCCATGTTTCAGGGCAATTGCTTTCAATAAAACATGCTGCATCGGTTTGTTTCTCATTCTCATCATCAAAAACAACTTGCAATGATAGATAGGTTCCAAAATCATGAGGGTTTCTTGCTATTTTAAAATATATGCCAGTCTTTTCTATTAATTTAGCAAAGCGTCTTTCAAGCATTTCTTTAAAGCGTTTAGTTTCTGCCATCATTGCTGGCATGTAGTCTATGTTTGGATTAACTTGAACACAATCTTCTCCGTATGGCGCTGATTCGATGTCTAAATAATCTCTCATTAGTTGTTTCCTTTCTTTTTATAAATTATATCTTTCATTTTATTACATCTTTCTGTAAATTCATCGCTAAGATTTAACATTTCTGTTGTTTGATTTGCGACAAAGTTTTCATCTACATATATATAAAACTTATCAAATGATTCCATAATTAAATCCAATTGTTTTAATGCTTTTTCTCGATTGTTCATATTAAATCCCCTTTAAATTATTATTTATTTCATTGCCCCAATAATGCCACAGTTGACTATCTTTTCTTCTTGCAAATAACTCAATATATGGCGGATAACTTACTTTTTCTATCATTTGTCTCATCTGTTCTGGTTTAACGCTATGCTCTTGTCGTGGCGCTGCAAATCCTGTAATGCCTTGCTGTCGTTTGCCATCTGCTGTTTTATACGGGATATTTCCTTTAACTGCAAATAAGCAATGTTCTGTAATGCCTCTATAATATTGCCCTAAGCCAAATCTATCTTTAAGCCATGTTATAATTGTTTTATATTCGAATCCCCATTCTTTTATTACTTGTAATGCTGATGGCAGATAGTTATTTGTTGCCCACATATATAAATGGCAGTTATCTTCCGATATCTTGTTGATAAAATCTTTCATCTCGATTATTTGTTTTATTGACATAAGTGGGTAATGTCTATCTGCGCCTCGCTTGATTTTACCACCCCCAAACTCAGGCCAAGGCGGGTCACAATAAATTGTTTTATATTTCATGTTAAATCTCCTTTTCTTTTGTTCTTAATTATTATATTATTTGTATTTACATTGACGCCAGGATTATATATCATTACATCAATCTTCAATGAGCCTATTACTTTAGTCTTATTCTTTAATATAAGCTCATCACCTACTTTATGCCTTTTGTTTCTCATGAAATCTTTCACAATGTTATTAAACTGTTCTGTTGCCTCTTGTATATCTTCAAAATGACATAGTAACACTTCTTTAAACTTAGTTGATGTTTTAGTTTTATGTGATGTTAGATGATAGATGCGATAATCAAAGAAAAACATTATTTGCCTCCTAATAGCCTTCCCGATACTGGTTCTTTCCACATTGAAAACTCTATCTTACAATTAGAACAGCCATAATAAACTATTTCATTTGCACCATCGCACTCTGAATTTAAAGTTTCAACAGTTTTTTGTTTGCATAGTGGACAACGATATGAGATTCTAAATGTTTCCATTTCATCATCTGTGAGTCGTCTTTCAGGGTCAAGACTGATTTCACATATATCTTTAACATTCATTCTTGAATATATTGCTTTGCTTGCTCGTATTAATTCGATGAATAATGTTTGATATTCCTCTGGTGTTAGTTCCATTATATGTGTTATCATGCGAGGGCCAATGTTTTTCGACAATGCTTCTGTCATATCCCCAACTTTAAGAGCATAATGTTTACTCGCATTTATTGATATAGTAGCACTGCTATCAACTTTGTTAGCATATCGCCATATGTTTTAAAGCAATGTATCAAGATTATCAAAACTCCCTATCTTTTCAACGCTAATATATAATTGTCCGAATACTGTGTACCATCTTTCTAATTTCATTTTATCCTCCTATTTTAATACCATTATTGATTTGGCTATATTGTTATCAATAGTTGCCATTATATAATCATTTCTGTTTAACTTGTCCAACGTGCTTGATGGCCTCGCATGTACTTTATACATTTTATCTTTGCCTTTAATTATTAATTTATAATGTAGTTTGCCATTAATTATTGTTGGTTCTTGTGATTGATATAATCCGTATATTTGCATTATGCCTCCAATTTACATGCTAATGTCCATGCTATTAATAAGATGATATATAAGAATAAGAATATTGTTTGCATTTAATCACCTTCTATTAATTTAAAATTATCAGGTTGGGTAAAAACATTTATTGCGTATGCTTCATATTTTAAATACCATTTAGTGCCACAACTACACTTGTAATGTACAGTCATTTCTCCATTGTGTTCATATTCAGTTTTTATCTGTTCAATATCGCCATCAAGGTCGCAATTAGCATTTGGACAATACCCATCTGCTACTTTTTTAATTATTTTAGTTGATGTTTTCATAATTATTCCTTTCTATATTATTTAAGATTATTATAAACCCAGCTAACATCTGATGCTGTTTCATTGTCCCTATTATATCTATCAACAAATTCATTATAAGTTATCTTTTTGTTTTTAAATATTTTATAAAACTGTTTAAAACCTTTCTCACATGCTTTATGATTTTTAATAAATTTAATGTCAATACATTTTATTGAATTATATCTCTTTCTTTTATCTTCTATTTTATCTTGATATTTAACTATAAACTCTTCAGATAATTTCTGAAATATTGAAATATAATACCAGTCAACTTTATCTTTAAATTTATCTATAAAAGGTTCAGATAATTTCTGATATATTGAAATATAATACCATTTAACTTTATTAACATCTATAACATCTACTACCAAACCATTTTTAATTACTAAATTTCCCATATTAGTCACCCCTTATTTAATTTCAAAACTATAGTCTATATTTTGCCCTATGACAATATATTTGCCAATGGACAGTTTTTGTTTTTCTTGTTCAATATTCCATTCATTGCAGCTTGCGATGCAATCTCCATTTGAATTGTGAATAAAATACTTACGATTGTTCATTAACGTCATTATTTATTGCTCCTTTTAATTACTGACATTGAAACCATTGTGTCCGTGATTTCATCCTCAGAAATTGACTTTAAGGGACAATCTTTTCTAAATGCCTGGTGGTCTTGTAATACAGGTTGCAATACCCCCAAACAGCTTTGTACTGCTTGACAAAAATATGGATTATTACCTCTGATTAATGGACATTTTGCGCAGCTATCAATTATTAATTCTATTATTTTCATTTATATTTGCTCCTCTTTTAAAATTTCATATTCAATTAGTTTAGACGTATTAAGATTAAAATGATATTTTATTTCACTTTTTGCTTTTTTGATTGCCGCTTTTAAAGATGATGCCCAAACTGCCCATTCAATTGGGAATGGCACTGCCGACAATAGTAGTTTATATTTTATTATTTTCATTATTTAGCCACCTTCTTATAGAAATACATGGATGATTTTTTTATCTTTTTGAGGTTAGATAGAAATTGTTCCGTTACTTGACGATATTCTTCTCCTACGTCCTTAGTGAGGGTGGTAACTTTTTTTTTACATTTAGGGCATATTGTATTACCACATAGTAATGTAAAATCAAAGAAATATAGCCCTTCAGATGGATATTTGCAGTGTCTGCATGGAATGTTAACGTCTTTATGCAAAACATTAATGTCATACTTTATTTTGTTTATTTTCATATTCATGTTATTCCTCCTTATCTATACATAACACTAAATTTTGTACCATCTGCCTTAAACTCTTCGATGGCTAATAAGAGGTCGTTATTAATTTTAAATTCACTGCCGTCAGGATAAATTATACGATCATGTCGATATACAATTACATCACCATTAGATTTGCGTTCGATTATACCTCTTATCATATGTACTCCTCCTTAACTAATATAAGTTGCCATTCTAACTGTTGTTTCATCTAGTATTAGACACAAAACGCCGCTATAAAAACTATCTGCATGATAGCCGCCCTCATTCCATTCTTTGCCAAAAGGATGAAAGCGACCCTCTCTTATTCTTTCTGCCGATACACCATATGTAAATCGCATAAAGCTGCCTAAATCATAGGTAGTGTTACGATACCGCACAAATAATGCCTCATTAAGTTCCTCATCAGAATAATAGTCAAATTCTTTCTTTTCTTCGTCCGATAGTTCAAAGCTATATATGATGGGACATTCTTCAATTTGTTTAATTTCTAATGACATATTATCTCCTTTATAATTTAATTCCAGTTATTTCAAAAAATATATCTTTATTGAAATTAGGAATTGATTGTATTATTTGTTTATTTGTTTTTGTTAGTTTATTCCACCATATTTGGCATGCCTCTTTGTATTCATATTTTTTAAGGTAACCGCCAATCAATTCTTTTGCCTTGTCTTTTGCTTTTTCTTTTTCTGTATAATTAATCCATTCAGTTAAAATTAAATCTTCAGAAGTTAGCGCATCAAAATATGTTGAATTTTTAAATTCAGATGTTGTCATTTTGGTCGGCATATCAAAAATAAATATCTTATGTTGTTTTGTATTAAAAAATCCGTTTGAATAAACACCAGAATTGTAATTACCAGAATTGTAATTACCAGAATTGTAATTACCAGAATTGTAATCACCAGAATTGTAATCACCAGAATTGCAATTACCAGAATTGTAATCACCAGAATTGTAATTACTAGAATTGTAATTACCAGAATTGTAATAACCAGAATTGTAATTACCAGAATTGCGATTACCAGAATTATAATTACCAGAATTGCGATCACCAGAATTATAATTACCAGAATTTATAAATCCTGTATTATCTTTTCCGGTATTACTAATTGTCCAAACTTGTTCTTTAGTTAGTATTCTTAATATTTTAATTTTTGATGCACATGATTTCTTTCCATCGATATCATGTATATTACTACCTAATATTTGTATCTCACATATTACCGATGTTTTTAAATTATAGTGTTCGTCAATATCATTTAATTTTCTGCAATAGTGGAATCCGTTATTACACATTTTTAATTGGCCGATGATTTCATATGTTTTACCTACTTCAAAATAATATGGAATACCATTTGGATTGCAATATAATCTATTGTTTTCGTCCACATTAAACCCTTTATAACCTACTTCTTTTTGCTTTTTCATAATAGTCTCTCCTTTATTTAATTTGTGTTACAATGTCTGACCATTTCAATTTGATGGTCATTGGATTATTTAACGCGGGGTCATCATTCGACAGGAATAATACAGCTCCATCTCTGGTTAAGATTGGTGTTAATAAAGATTTATTCATGCTTCCTCCTTAATTTTGTCTATAGATATAATAATCAATACCATCAATAGTTACTTCATGCTCATCGCCATCATATTGAGCAAGAAAATGACCTCTGCCATCTGATGATACAGCATCATCAACGAAATGGTCGATGTCCTTTATCATGCTTTTAACAATGCAATTAGCACTTTCGCAAAGATGAGATTGCATATGCTCTAATGCTTTTTCGATGCTATCTCTTTCGCGATAACTTTCAGGCTTATATGCCATATGTGATACTATAAACGATGACCTGAATGCCCATAAAGAATCAAGTATCGCCTCTTTAACTGCCTCATCCGCTTCTTCATCTGTACAGACTAGATAGTCGTCAGCTTGATTTGCTGATATGTTGTCTGTGTCAGTTTCAAGATACCTTGAAAGGATTTTGAGTTTAAGTTCAAAGTTTTCGTTTGTTGTCATATTACCTCCTTATGATATGTCGATAGCGCCATAATAAATTTGACCTTCATGTTCGCAGTTGCAGCACCGATAAGAAATGCTTAGTGTTGCATCGGGAAGATAAGACTCAAATCCTTCCATTGAGAAATCTGGGTCAAGGTCGCTAAAGTTGATTGTAGTTTTACATTTAGGGCATCTGATAATTCTTGGTTTCATAAATTACCTCCAAAATCTTTTTTTGTTTTTTATTACTGTTGAGTCTTTCCTGTAGATTAAGCATGTTCGGCAGCATTCAGTTGGAAATCGTTCATTTACTTCTGAATAAATATAATGAGTTTTATTTAGTTCTTGTTTACAAAAATCGCATCTATACACTGCATCTTTACGGTCAAACATAATTAATCACCCCATAACACATCGAGATTATCTGTTCTCTGTTGTGCTTGAATAGATTGAAATAATTATTTCTGCCGCCAGTATAATCTTTTGTTGTTATTGCTGTTCTGACGAGCATATGCTCATATACTTTATCAAAATATCTTTTATCAGATGCAGACATATATAGTATTCTGCCATCTTTAAGAGTTACAAATCCAGAAATGTAGTGATAACAAATATCTATTTCTACTTTATCGTCTGGAAATAATTTTTTGATGCGATTGATTGCCTGACGCATCGTTATTGGTTGTATTCCTGGGTCATAGTTTTCGCTATTCTTTCTACTGCTCATTTTCTTCCTCCTTGTAAAATTCTACATTATCTGTTGGCTTGCTATTAATAACTAATGGCTGTATTCCTTCACTTAAATAGGCAACATAAGTTTCAAATATAGAGAACATATGGACTATCTCGCCAGCAATTTCAGTAATAAATAATGAGCCAATATCATTTGGCACATAGTTAAGGCCAATATATTTAAGCATTGCCTCAACATCTTGGCTATTTGATATATATTGCATTACGTCATCTCTTAGTGGCTGCAAATCAGCAACGCAATCAACCATGTGAGATACATTATAATTACGAGCCGTTAGTGTTATCCATATGTCAGATCCAAGGTCTTTAATGGCGGTAATGACTCTCATTTGCCTGTCTGAATATGGGGTAGGCTCACTATCGAGAACGTCAACAAGATCTCGATATATTTTGACTAGTTTTGTTGTGTCTTTATTTGATAAATCGTTTTGTGTAATTTTAAGGATTTGAATAAAATCATCTGATGATTTATCGAGACGCATATTTAATAAAGCATTCATATTACTGCTCCTTTATAGGTGATATTCTAACACATACATAATCGATATCAAACTTGCGTTCACATTCATCGCATTTAGCTAATACATAGGTATAGATATCATCGAATTCAGTTGTTATTGCATGCCAATGCCCACTGTTGCAATATGGACAATTAGCCACAAATAAAGTTTCTCTTAAAATTGGTCTAGGCATCTTCATCCTCCTCCATTTCATCATAGCATTCTTTACAATGAATATCGTCAGGTGAACAATTATGACATACTCCATGTCCACAAGTATCACAAGAAACGAAATCTTCGTCATCTAATAGATATTTGCATATTTCGCACTCGCAGGGAATAAGTTCGTGATAACAATCATAACACATATCATTTTCTGGCTTGAAACACTTTGAGCATACTTGCATATGGCATATTTCGCAAACAATGCGTTCATCTCCGTGGTATTCTTCGCCACAGCATATGCATATATTATTCATTTGCATTCTCCTTTAATAACCATAGTTCTTCTTGGGTCAGAACATGGTTTGTTTGATTTGTAAATGTTCCAGGTAGATAATACACTCGCATGTATATTTCATATTCGTCTTTGCCTCTGATTTTACGAATATGATAGTCTGGCTGTTCGTATTCACCATGAGCCAAAGTGTATACGCGGCTACTGCAATATCTGTTAGGCTTGTATTCGTAGTGATTTGAGCCTAATAGAAGTCTGATTGCTTCTAATTTAGTCATAATTACCCCCCCTTATTTATTGCGAATATTAATGCCACTGTGCATATTGGTGGCAAACTTAGAAGTCTCAAATACCGCATCTACCCAACACTTATCTCTGACGGATTGCGGTAAATCCATCATGTTGGTTACATTTGCAGCCTTACAAGCCGCATCAATGAATTTAGCATATAACATCATTCTTGCCTGATGGGATGGATTTGCTCTTGATAACATAATTATGCCTCCTTGTTTTTATTTTTTTCTGCCGTTACTTTTGTTAACATTGGCCAAAGGGCATTAAATATTATGTCTTTGACCATAATGCTGCTTGCCCTAGGAACGGCCACTTTTATCTCATCAATAAGATTTTGAACGGATATGTTGTTGTAGGTTAAAAGCATAGTATTTGCCGTTTCGACTAATAATGTCTCCATCTGCTTGAGATTACGCGATATCTTCTGCTTACGCTCTAAAATAGGAAGATACTAATTCCAAGTTTCAATAGCCGAGTGTATCACATCGGTTAAATCATCTAAGTAAGGTGCATTTGATATTGCCTCATCGTTTTCGTCATACGAAACCTCATAATCAGAAATGATTGATTTTATTTGGCCTTTGTCGGCAGTAACGCTATAGTCAAAACGCTGTTTGTCGGGGTCATAACGCACTATTACCTCAAAAGGAATCCATCCGCAATAGCAGCCATTATTATCTAATGCATGCCATTCATTGTGAAATGACAAGCAATCTCCTTGCTCCTCATCCCACGACCAATTTGCATCGATACCTGAGCCATGTGGTAACTGAAATGTAGCGCCTGACTCAAGATGCTTAATTTCGGGGTTACAAGTTGAGTTGTTAATAATTTTAATCATATTATGCCTCCTTATACTGTATAATTATTATTAGGGAACGCCAGTCTTAAATTATTGTAAGTTACTGGCATGGAAAATATTGTCATATTATCCAGGTAAAAGTAGATACGGTCTGCACCAATTACATACATAATTACACCGCCTTTAATTCAAAGTTGCCGCCAAATAAAATCATGCCAGATGCAACAGGTCTGGGGACGGTTAATGTTTCGCCTGTATCAATATCAGTAACCCTTATTAAAGGGCCACCTAAAAACTTGTCCAGTCCGAAAAAATTGTTATTTGCTACCATAATAATTTCCTCCTTTAATTTATAAATAATAAGACCGCCAGCTATATACACACATATACAACTGACGGTCTTTAGCGGTTAGGTCTTCTAGGTCTGTCCGCTATTTTATATAAACTTTAAGTTCATTATTGCTATTATAGTAGGTACCGAATATCTTGCGGCATTCTTTGGGCAATATTTCGTAAGATATTAGTTCATTAACTTTAGCCCAAAAGAATCTTTCAGGGCTAATTGTTAAATTAACTTTACAAGTCAAATTATTTATATATAAGGCTATTGATTTCATAGCCTTATATATAAATTTAAAAGAACGAGATTTGCCGTCTAAATAGGTAACGGACAGCTTTTGTCCGTTATAATAAACAATGTTATCATTGTATATTTCAAACGCCGGTGAATCAAAGCAGAAATTGTCTGTTGTCTTCCCAAAAGCATCTGCGATTCTTTCTTGTGTGTTGATTTTTAAATAAATAACATAATTTTTCATAGTGATTCTCCTTTTGGCTGATTTATCCAGCCTATTAAATTAAGACAGATTTACTAACTTTATTATACGCTGGTCTATCTATGTCAGCGTAATGTGGCAATTAATCAACCATAGCGTCTAAATCACGCCATGATATTGTTTTGCCCTCAGCGGAGTGACATGCGGCACAATCTTTGCCGCAACATTCTGAGCAAGGATGAGGACATTCTTTATCCTCGTCCTTCATCATGGGAGTAGAGCAATAACGGCAGTTGCCGTTAATTTGGTTGTTAGAGCCACATTCTGGACAGAATGGGACATTGGTGGCGTAAGAATAGACGACCCAAGAGCCGTCTATCATTATCCACGATGTTACGAAAAAACCGTC